>Ga0302185_10002118_pt1 | contig 13256 bp, 17 predicted proteins | sample II_Bog_E1_1_FD_200231 | JGI IMG/M metagenome (GOLD analysis project Ga0302185, IMG submission 200231) | Peat permafrost microbial communities from Stordalen Mire near Abisko, Sweden - II_Bog_E1_2 | ecosystem: Environmental > Terrestrial > Soil > Wetlands > Peat | place: Sweden: Abisko... | reverse complement strand
CCTTGCTACCACTTTAGCAGTACTTCTGGTTCAGCAAAAAAATAGTGAAATGTACGGGCAGGCGTTTTTAGCGGCTACTACTTTTAAGCTTTTGGCCACGCTTTTTTTTATCCTCGTTTTCATAAAAGAAACCAAGCCATTGAAGATAGTTTTCATGGTAGATTTCATGTATTTATATTTCTTGAATATGGCCTTTGAAATTTACGGTTTGTTGCGTAACTTGCGCAACCAAAATTCAAGGTAAAAAAGTTCATTTTAAATGGAAAAAAGGTTGATTCTGAACTCAAAAATTTTTAAGCTTTCACGTATTTGTGCTCTTTTTATAGCACTATTAGCGATTCCGGCAGTTTCTTTTTCGCAAGAAAAAGCCAAATCAGGTGACGATAAACCATTCGATCCAAAGCCTGCGATTTTTGAACACATTGGCGATGCACACTCTTGGCATGTTGGTTTACCGTTTGTGCAACCATTCGCAATACCGTTGCCCGTAATATTATTTTCTGATAAAGGATTAGAAGTATTTTCCTCAGCTAATTTACATGAGGATGCGGTATATCACGGTAAAAACAATTACATCCTTGTAAAGGATAAAATTAAAATTACTGATGAAGCAGGTAATGTAGATGCCACTAAAAAATTATATGATTTTTCTATCACCCGTAATGTCGCAAGTATGTGGATGGGTATGATATTATTAATTATTATTTTCGGCAGGGTATCATCTTCCTATAAAAAACGCCAGGGAAAAGCGCCTAAAGGTTTACAGTCATTTATGGAACCTTTAGTGGTTTTTGTACGCGACGACGTAGCCATCCCTAACATAGGCGTTAAGCATGCTAAATATATGACCTTGCTGCTTACCCTGTTCTTCTTTATTCTGATTAACAACTTGCTTGGGTTAGTTCCTTTCTTCCCTGGAGGCTTTAACCTTACAGGTAATATAGCGGTTACTTTTTCATTAGCATTTATTGTTTTACTGGTGATTAACTTTAGCGGTAATAAATATTACTGGAAACACATATTTACACCAGAGATCCCGCTTTGGTTATACATTATTATGGTTCCGGTAGAGATCATTGGTATCATCTCTAAGCCTTTCGCTTTAATGATTCGTTTGTTCGCTAACATTACCGCTGGCCACATTATCGGGCTTAGCTTAATATCGCTTATATTCATATTCAAATCATTAGCAGTATCGCCGGCATCAGTATTATTCGTAGTATTTATGGATGTACTGGAGTTGTTGGTTGCATTTTTACAGGCTTACATTTTTACTATGTTAACTGCCTTGTTCATCGGTATGGCTATTCAGGAACACCATGGTGAGCAACATGAAATTTAATTTTTTTTTAAACACATATATTAATATTTAAACAAATGATTGGAATGATCGGAACCTTAGCTCAAGCTGTAGCTGCAGCTGGAGTAGTTGGTAAATTTGGAACATTAGGCGCAGGTTTAGCTGTTATCGGTGCAGGTATCGGTATTGGCCAAATCGGTGGTAAAGCTGTTGAAGGTATTGCTCGTCAACCAGAAGCTGCTTCTAAAATCCAAACAAACATGATCATCGCTGCTGCCCTTGTTGAAGGTGTTGCATTATTTGCGGTGGTTGTTGCCTTCTTAGGCTAAAAAAATCAAAAAAACTTTCCGGAGCGATTGGCTCCGGAACTGTTTTTTGAAAGAAATTATTTAAACAAATAAAACCTAACATAAAGTATATATACATTATGGAGTTAGTTACACCCGAGATAGGTTTAGTATTCTGGACCACCCTATCCTTCCTGATATTGTTATTTTTATTGGGCAAATTTGCCTGGAAACCAATATTGGGCGCGATAAACGAGCGTGAAATAAACATTGAAAATGCCTTAATGAGGGCAGAAGCTGCTAAGGAAGAAATGGCCCGCTTAACCAGCGAGAACGAATCATTACTTAGAGATGCCCGCGCCGAGCGTGATATTATTTTGCAGGAAGCCCGCAAACTTAAAGACAAGATTGTTGGTGAGGCAAAAGAAGCTGCACAGGAAGAAGGCGCTAAAATGATTGAGAAAGCCAGAATTGAAATTAACATGCAAAAAGCCTTGGCTATTGCTGATGTTAAAAACCAGGTAGCTTCCCTTTCATTAGAAATAGCCGAAAAAGTATTGCGCAAACAATTCGAAGATGCCAGCAAACAAGATGCGTTGGTAACAGAATTATTAAAAGAAGTAAAATTGTAAAAGTTAAAAGTAGAAAGTTAAAAGTTAAAAGCTACAGAGCTACACTTTCAACTTTCAACCTTCAACTTTCAACCAAAAAATTATGTCAGAAATAACGGTAGCAATACGGTACGCCAAATCACTTATCGACCTTTCGGTAGAGCAAAAAGCTTTAGAAGCGGTAAATGCTGATATGGAATTTTTTGTACGTACCATTAAGGCAAATTCGGAATTGAAAGCAGTGCTTGAAAACCCGATCATCTATCACGATAAAAAGATCAGTGTACTTGATGCCATTTTTGGCGGTAAAGTAAGCCCGGTTACTATCGCGTTTTTTAAACTGATGGTAAATAAAAACCGTGCTGAAGTTTTATATCCTGCAGCGCTGGAAGTCATCAACCAGTATGATGTTATCAATAACATCACTAAAGCTACAGTTGTATCGGCTGCTGAGTTATCAGAAGCTAACAAGAAAACAATTGTAGCCGAGATTGAAGCATCAACCAAAGGAACTGTTATACTTACCGCTAAGGTAGACCCGGCATTAATTGGCGGTTTTATTTTAACCGTAGGCGACTTGCAGGTTGATACCAGTATATCAAGCAGCTTAACTAAGTTGAAAAAAGAATTTTCGCAGGCTGCAGTTTAATTAAGTAAAAAATCAAAACTCTAAATAAAATTTAAAAAATGGTAGAGGTAAGACCAGATGAAGTATCAGCAATATTGCGCCAGCAGTTGTCAGGCTTCAAGTCAGAATCTGAATTAGAAGAAGTAGGTACCGTGCTCCAGGTGGGTGACGGTATTGCCCGTGTATACGGCTTAACTAAAGTACAATCAGGCGAGTTAGTTGAATTTGCTGATGGCCTGCAAGGCATCGTGCTTAACCTTGAAGAAGACAACGTAGGTGTTGTATTACTGGGTCAGTCTGATAACGTAAAAGAAGGCGACACTGTATCACGTACCAAAAAGATCGCTTCAATTAATGTTGGCGAAGGCATGCTTGGCCGTGTTGTTAACACATTAGGCGAGCCTATCGACGGTAAAGGACCAATCACAGGTAAAACTTACGAAATGCCTATCGAGCGTAAAGCTCCGGGTGTAATTTATCGTCAACCGGTAACTGAGCCTTTACAAACAGGTATTAAAGCGATTGACGCGATGATCCCTATCGGTCGCGGACAACGTGAGCTGGTAATCGGTGACCGCCAAACAGGTAAAACCGCGGTTTGTATCGATACTATCATCAACCAAAAAGAATTTTATGCAGCCGGCAAACCGGTTTATTGTATATATGTAGCTTGTGGCCAAAAAGCTTCAACCGTTGCGAACATTGTTCGTACTTTGGAAGAAAATGGCGCTATGGCTTACTCAGTAGTTGTTGCCGCAACCGCTGCCGATCCTGCTCCTATGCAGTTCTTCGCGCCGTTCGCAGGTGCTGCCATCGGTGAGTTTTTCCGTGATACCGGACGTCCTGCTTTGATCATTTATGATGATCTTTCAAAACAGGCTGTTGCTTACCGTGAGGTGTCATTGCTATTACGTCGCCCGCCGGGCCGTGAGGCTTATCCTGGTGACGTGTTTTACCTGCACAGCCGTTTATTAGAGCGTGCCGCTAAAATCAACCAAAATGATTCGATCGCTGCAGAAATGAACGATCTACCTGAATCATTAAAAGGAATTGTAAAAGGTGGTGGTTCATTAACCGCGTTGCCAATTATTGAAACGCAAGCAGGTGACGTATCAGCTTATATCCCAACCAACGTGATCTCGATCACAGATGGCCAGATATTCCTGGAATCAAACTTATTCAACGCAGGTGTTCGTCCGGCTATTAACGTAGGTATTTCGGTATCTCGTGTAGGTGGTAACGCGCAAATCAAATCGATGAAGAAAGTTGCGGGTACCTTAAAGCTTGACCAGGCGCAATACCGCGAGCTTGAGGCGTTCTCAAAATTTGGATCTGACCTTGACGCATCAACCAAAAACGTATTGGATAAAGGTGCACGTAACGTGGAAATCCTTAAACAAGGACAGTTTTCACCTGTAACAGTTGAAAAACAGGTTGCCGTTATTTACTTAGGAACTAAGAACCTAATGCGTAGCGTACCTGTAAAAGACATACGTACATTTGAAAAAGAATACACCGATCAGTTAGAAGAACGTCACCCTGAAGTTTTAGCTGCCCTAAAAGCAGGTAAACTAGATGACTCTGTTACCAGCGTACTGGAAACAGTAGCTAAAGAACTGGCAGGAAAGTACTAATATTAGATTTGAGATATTAGATGTGAGATTTGAGACAATAGCACATCTAATATTTATAAGGAATGAGTTTGAATATTAAGACAGAGAGAAATCTCATATCTCATATCTCACATCTCACATCTCAAAAAAAGAATGGCTAATTTAAAAGAAGTAAGAAACAGGATAGCATCGGTAAGCTCAACGCAGCAGATTACCAAGGCCATGAAAATGGTTTCGGCTGCTAAGTTAAAGCGTGCCACCAATGCCATAGTAGCGTTACGCCCATACGCGACCAAGCTTAAAGAACTGCTGGCAAACTTGTCTGCAAGTTTAGAGGAAGGTTCATCTCCGTTTTTAGAAGAGCGTGAGCCTAAAAAAGTGCTTGTGATCGTGGTTAACTCTAACCGTGGTTTAGCGGGTGCGTTCAACATGAATGCTATTAAAACTGCTAATAATCTAATTGCCGAAAAATACAGCAATCAGCTTCGTGCGGGTAATGTATCTATTGTTGCAATTGGTAAAAAAGCTCAGGAGTTTTATCAAAGACGTAGCTACAATGTTATTGGCAACAATAATGATGTTTATTTAGACCTTAACTTCCTTAATGTTTCTAAAATTACGGAAAGCATTATGGATGGCTTTTTAAAAGGCCAGTATGACAGGGTTGAGTTGGTTTATAACCAATTTCGTAATGCTGCGGTACAAATTTTAGTTGCCGAGCAATTATTACCAGTTCCTAAAAGTGAAAAACCTGTTGACGCTAAAGCTACACAGGTTGACTATATTTTAGAGCCATCTCAGGAAGAAATTGTTGAGCAACTGATACCTAAAAATATTAAAATACAGGTTTACAAAGCTGTGTTAGATTCACATGCATCAGAGCACGGCGCACGTATGACGGCTATGGATAAAGCGACTGAAAATGCCGGTGATTTATTGAAAGCATTAAAACTTTCATACAACCAGGCCCGCCAGGCAGCCATCACCACCGAGCTTACAGAAATTGTGAGCGGTGCCGCAGCTTTAACAGGCGCGTAAGCTTAGTAAAATCATTTTTGAAAAGGCCGAAGAATTAACTCTTCGGCTTTTTTTTGTTTTTAGTGTCTCGTACTTAAATAAGTTGAATTAGTTCAGGACAAGACACCAAACAAAAAAGCCCCGATAATTAGTCGAGGCTGGTTTTATTTTATAATATTAAGCTTATTTTGACTTTTGATTACTTTTCTTTAAAGCGCCATTACTAGATTGCTCAAAAACTCTCGTTAACAAAACAGCTGTTCGTTCTGACCTTGCACTTAATGCTTCATTAATTTCTCTCTTATTTGACGAAGGGGAGCTATTATTTCTCGCCATCGCCGTTAATTCCGCTATGCTCATTTTGTACTCCATTTTTTTCAAAATTAACGTTTTCATTTGTATTATGTGTAACAGTTTCGTCATTACTATTGTTTTCTGTTGTTTCCTCTATAGTTTGTGATGATTCATCTTGATCTGTATCTTCTTCGATAATACCACTTAAATCTAAAATCATAGCTTTTTCTCTTGCAGAAGGTTGAGATCTAACCATTTTTATTATTACCCTTTCAAATATTTTCTCATCATCGTCGGTTAGTCTAACATTTGAAAACAATTCCTTCGCCTCTTTATAATCTATAACAAAACTATGAGACGGATATTCTGTAATTAATTTGATTATTAAATCATGGTTTTCTGTTATCCTTGACCCATAGGCATCTGCTATATCCATAGCCCTTGTAACTTCTCCTAATTTAATTGGTTCAATTTGAGCACTTATAGGAGATATTAACCCGATTGCAAGTTTGCTAGCTATTTCTCCTGCCGTTCTTGTTGTTATTGTGTTGCCCGAACCTTTTTTTAGGTTCATAAAGCTTTGTTCAAAAGATTGAAATATTTGTTGATTTAAGGAATCTAAACTTTTAAAGTAATTCAACCCCGATGTACTACTTAATTCATCGTCTCTTGTTAGTTGTATATCTAATGGTCCAAATTCACCAAAGTCAGACATTATTATTTCGTTTGCGCCCAATGCAATCAATGTACCCGTGCTTTTACAACTACCAAATACATATAAAACGAATTTGCTATAATAATGATTAATAAAACGGACAAGTCTGTAACCGGCATCTGGATCGCCTCCATTTGTGGTTAAAATTAATGAGCATATAGGCTGCTTATCTTTTTTATCTCTTGATAAATATATGAATTTATCTACCGTTGAATCTGTGATTTCAGCCCTGAATATATAAAAATCAGACTTCTTTTCCGGTATTAATTTTTTGAGTATAGATGATAAATCACTCATAATTAAATAAGGTTTGTTATATCTAAAATACAATTTTTTTAATAAAGTAGTACTTTCTACCACTTTTTATTTGCTTTTTATTATACTAAGTCTTTTAATTCTCTCATTTATGTAATAAACATATTAGTGTCAACACATAAAGAATATACAATCCTGCCATTTTTTCCAATCTTCAATATGCCAATTGGCATACTTACTTAAACAAAAATTATATCGTCTCGATTACCATCATATACTTCTGTTTCCACCAGTTGGGTAAGCAGGGCCTTTAGCATGGCTTCTCTTGCCCACTGTTGTTCGGTTGGGCTGGCATCTTCCAGATACCATTTGATGGGCTTGTTTATTTCGATGCGATCTTTATAAACAAACTTTTTAGTGGGATGCATTTTTGTGCCTTCATAGCTATTTAAGTTTTCAGTTGTAATTATTTTCGCGAATTGCTTTAAGGTCAGGTCCACCTGCAAACAATCATCAAGGGAATTTTTGAAATCGTGCTTATCTTCTAACCAAAGGGTTAAAACGTCGCCATTAATTTCATGATCGGCGATTGAGATGCGGCTGTAATCGTAGTCGACTGTTATAATTAGCCACCATAAATGTTGTTTCAGTTTTTGTGTGATTTTTATCATTTTGTTTAGTATCGAGTAGTAAGTATCAAGTAGTGAGTACTTGTTGGGTTTAATTTGTTTGAGTAAAAAGTAGATAGCATAAGTATCCCCCCAAGAGAAAATCTTGATACTTGATACTAACTACTTGATACTCGAAAAAAATTATTTAAACGCTGGTGTCCATCCGGGTAAATACTGTTGAATAGCAGTTATTTCGCGTTGGTATTTTTGGCAGATGCTTTGGTAAGCCTGGTAGCGTAATAGTAATTCGTTATTTTGTGATTCGGTTTGGATAGGCGCATTATGCTGGCTTGCAGTTTGCAGCGCGGAGTAGGCTATGTACATGGTTCAGGTTGTATTAATTCTTTCTTCGTCTTATCTTTCTGTTGTTTGGTATTATTTGAACCTATTATCCGGGATGTGTGGCATAATAATAAAAGGACGAGCACTTTATTTGTATTTTTTCTTTAATTTCTTTATAAATCATTTGCATTATCTATTTATTAAGTATAATTTAGCACTGTTTAACAATACAAATATAAAGATATTTCTTTGTTATAATAAAGAATTGTTGAAAACTTATTGTAATCGTTATGGAAGATCAGTCAAAACCCAACAAGATAAAAAGAGTACGTCCCGAGACTTTGGAGTTCATTATTTTGTATAACCAGCTTCGCGGAAAGGCATTTTCTGGTAATACTCAGTTGGCAGAGGCGTTGGGATTTAACTCAACTAGCTCTATAACCGAAATTATTAAAAGCCGGCAGAATATCGACCCTGAAAAACTTCGAATTTTTAAAGAAATTTATAAAGATTACTTAACACCACACAAACCAACAGAAAATACTGTATTACAAGCGGCCGAACCCGGCATTCCTATGTACGAAATTATAGCAACAGCCTCAGGTGTTGAGGTTTATAACGATATTAACGATACTCAAAGCGTGGGTAGAATGAATTTCCCCGGCATAGAGGAATGCGACTTCGCATTACCCGTTTGGGGCCACAGCATGTACCCTTACCTGGAGAATGGTTGCTGGGTAGCCTTAAAAATCATCCACGACAAAAAAATACTACCAGGAGAAGTTTATTACATTGAATGGGGAGATTACCGCATGTATAAGCGCCTGCTTGCCGGCGATAACCCTGACGAAGTTATTGCCCACTCCGATAATATCACAGAGATGAGCGGCAACCGCTTAAAGTACGCACCATTTGTGGTGAAGATTGATGATATTAAAAAGCTTTGTTTAGTGAAGGATATCCATAAGAAACACAACCACTAACCTTAATATTAAGGGCGAAACATCGCTTCAATTAGAAATTACTATATTTAGCTGATACATAAACCAATATTATGCCGCCAGAGGTCATTCAAATTCCATACAGTAAAAAATCAGGATATGCGGGCTTAGCCGTATTGCTTATATTGATGTTGTTCCTGCTAAAAACAGCCGTTACCAATTATCTGGTGCATGATATACTAGGGGCAAGTATTTTTGGCGTGCTTATACTATTTATATTGTTTTTGTTGGGATTGATGATCGTCACCAGGCTTATACCTGCTTTTAAAGGCGAAGTAGCCCTTGAGCTGGATGAGAATGGTGTAAAAGACTACATCCGTAACATTATACTTGACTGGAAAGATATTGAGGATATAGGTCTTAGACCGGGCCGCAGTACGGCGATGCTGGTTTTCGAACTTAAATTCGATTCCGATTTCGGGAAACAGGTATTTATATCTCTCCGTTGGGTTGAAGGCAAAGATCAGGACATTTTTAAAACCGTATTAAACTACTTTGATGCTGCGGAAGGAATTGAACGGGTTGATGGGGATGAAGATGAGGAATAGTTTTTGACCATGATAATACGTCTTGCAACACCTGATGATATTCCGGCTATAATGCAATTAGTGGCTGAGGTTGTACCCGTGATGCAAGCATCGGGTAATTTTCAATGGGATAATAACTACCCTAATGCCAAAGTTTTTGAAAGAGATATTGAATTGCAGCAGCTTTGGGTTGCAGATGTTGATGGCGGGATTGGTGGCGTAACCGCTATAACCACAGATCAGGATACAGAATATGCAGAAGTTGGCTGGGATATTACCGAAACAGCTATTGTTACCCATCGCCTTGCGGTTAGCGTAAACCACCGTCGCAAGGGGGTTGCTGAAGCTTTATTAAAGCAAGCTGAGATTGTTGCACAAAGCCGTGGCATTAAAATTTTAAGAATAGATACCAATAGTAATAACAAAGCAACCCGCCTTCTTTTCCCCAAATTAGGATATGAGTTTGCCGGAGAGATCAGCCTATCTTTTAGGCCTAATTTAAGGTTTTACTGCTACGAGAAATTAATTTAATTAGATACCAAGGCCCTGTTGGTGAAAATTGTTATTGTTAATAACTTTGATATAAAAATTCGAATAAAATAGTCATTTTTAATTAACCAATTAAAAATCAGCTTTAAACAAGTATTTTAAGCTTCTAATATTTAATTTATTCTTAATAACTATTAAAATAACACGGTTAAAAAATAGATCCTTATTTTTTAACCTAGCTAAATAATATTTTAATAAAATTATACTAACTGACCTATTTTAAAATCGATGACAACTTATTTACGTTATTCGTATAATAACCAATACCGTATACAAGCAATTATGCACCTAAAATTTATATAAATGGACTTAAAATCATTATATACAATTATTATAATTATTGCGGCAATAATTATAGTGGAGTTTTACAAACAGGAACGTAACAAAGTTACTGTTAACCTACATACAAATAATTTAAAACACCTACTTACTATTACCGCGCTGGAGTATAAACACACCCACTGGGATACTATAAATGATAATGAGCGAGAGTTAGTGGACAAAAAAATATATTTATTGGTGAACCGCTATGAAAAAGGTGAAATACAAAGCTCCGTTCTTCAGAAAAAAGTATATTCCTTATTAAAAAGCTGAAATAGCATTTTACCTAAATAAGGAAAGCGGCCTAGTGTCGCTTTTCTTATTTAAGTAGTTTTCCACAAAAGAAATATACACGAAACCTCATGCGCTTGTTATCGTATAAATACAAATAGAATTATAGCGGAAAGGAGTATTTACAATACAATCGCGATTTTTCTTTTGTATAAGTTTATTTTAACTAAAAGTTATGGAAAGCATTTTATTACTTCTGATTCTGGCACCAACAGCTTTGTTTTTAATTCTTAAATTTGACACAAAACAAAGCCGAAAAGTAAAAAATATTTTAAAAGACACTCATAATATTGAGCCCTTATTCCTGATGCGTGCTACGGAGCAAAAACTAAAGGAGCTAAACACACAGCTGTATGGCAATATAGCTTTAATAGCCAATGGCGCACACAGTGGCCGAATTAATATTAATGAAGGAGCAAGGCAAATGCTGATTTCACAATTAAGTAAGTTGATCAGTGAGTATAATACAGGCGAATTAAATTTAAAAGAATATAATAGCAGGCTTAGCGAAATGATTCAGACTGTTAATCAAGTTAAGTATATGAATTTTGAACAGATAAGCAATTGATCCTCTATCATATAATCTTTAAATAAAGTAATTTTTGTTTTATACCTACTTTGCTTATTATTGCAGATGGTATGACTGATGAGGCTGTAATAAAACGTTTAAAAGTAATTGTTAAGGAACATGGAGGCCAACTTGGCTTAGCCAATACAATTGGGGTTGACCAAGGCTTTATAAGCAAGGTAATTAACAGGAAACAAGAAATGAGTTATTATCTCATTCGTAAGCTGTGCTTTCAACTAAAATACTCTCCTGAATGGCTTATACTTGGCACCGGAGAAAAAATGATAAACAAGCCTGATTCAGCCAAGCTAATTACCGAGATCCAGATGTTACGCACAGAAGTTGATATTCTGCATGCACGAATGCGCGCATTCGAAATTGAATTAAATGAATTGAGAGTAGAATATCCTGCTAAAAATCAAAATGCAGGGTAAATATTAAAAATCCTGATTATATAACGATAACATTTTCCTCTGACTTTAAAGATCCAAGCAGCTTACGCTTGTGATACTTTATTCCTATTGAGCAAATCAGGACACTCGTTAATAATGTTATCGCGATAATAACATCTGTAGCTGAAATATACCCTTTAGCCCCGGCGAAAATAATACCGGCCTTAGGAACAAACAACCCTACGAGGGGGAATGTTAAAAAGATTCTAAATATTATAAGTTCTTCCATAAACTGCAACTATATGTCATTTGTGACAAATAAGATGCCGATTTGTTTACGGAAATATTAGCCTATACAAAAAGAAAGCACTCAATTGACTATAAATACCTTATAATCAACAATTAAAAAAATCACTATAAGTTAACAATTAATTTAATTGCATTAATTACAGATGGTTTTGTATAAAAAAATCACCTTTCCAGTTCTGAAAACCAGACATTATTTTACAACAAAATGCGCTTATGTATAACAATTAGTACTAAAAAGTTATTTACATATTGTTCTGCTTAAAATTCAGCTGTATTGGTTTTGCTTTGTTTTAAGAACATACAGTTTTACAGTTCCTAATATTGCCGCGGCAGCAACCAGCACCCATACCCAGGTATCCAGCGGGCAGGTGGTACTGTTACCTGTAGGGTCCTGCCCCTGGCAGGATTCATCCTGCGCCAACAATATTGCAGGCGACATTATCATCGCTGCCGTAAATATGAATACTAATAACTTATTGAAAATTTTATTCCTCGTGCACATCTATAATCCGGTTATTTGGTTTTTATAAATTTTGATTTTGCCAATACATCCCCATTCATATCTTTCAACGCGATAATGTAGACACCCTCTTTGTAGCTGCTGATGTCTTCCGTCCAGCTATAGGTATTCAATATCCGGTGATCCATCAACCCTCCTGAGGTATTGTAGATATCTGCCGTATAGTTCGCTACCGTTGAGGTAGTCGAATTGACCAATATATTGATCATATCCTTTGACGGGTTCGGGTAAACGCTAAAATAACCATTCGAGCTTACGCTATTATACCCGATCGTGATCAGTGAGGAATAGCTCACATTACCATTAACATCATTTTGGGCCAATCGGTATATATTATTACCCACCACCGGGTTGTTGTCAACAAAATTATAATTACTGTTATTGTTACTACTTTGTACGGTATAGATCGGGCTAAAGGTATTATTTGCGCCTTCTTTTTCCAAAGCAAAGCCGGTATAATTGCCCGTGCCATTAGCTACCCAGTTCAGCTGCACACCGCTGCTTACTTTCTGGCCGGTAAAGGTCAGTAACTGGTATGGCGGCAAGGCCTCGCGTTCAAGCACCAGGTCAAAACGGTTCGCGCCATACGTGCTCGTATCCCCTGTATTGATCGTGAAAGTATAGGCATTCGTGCTGCGAAGGTTTACCGAATCGTTCAGCTTATGGTCCCGCAGGTAAACATTATACAGCGCGTCTATATTCTTGATGTCTGCAAGGCTTATCGTATAAGTACCGCTCGTGGTGGCCGAGGCATACAACTTTACCCTTTTGCCTTTACTATAGTCGCCAAGTTGATTTATACAAAGCCTTGTGTTATCACTTGAATAGCTGGAAAGAAAAACCTGCGGCGCGGTACCATCCAAATCAACAGCGTCTTCCATCGGATTAAATTTATCTGACCACGAACTGCTAAAATAAATACCTGTTTGGGTATAAGTGGCGGTATCCTTAGCTATTTGTAAATGTAAGCCAGTAAGACCTGTTGGCAATGCCTCGGCGGCGGCTATTGAATTAGTGCTTTTAAGCCGCTGATCCAGTAAAAGAGGCGGCGTTCCCCCCGCAACTAATTGTTTTGTAAATTTCTCCGATTCTTTAAAATTAAATG
>Ga0302185_10002111_pt1 | contig 13301 bp, 13 predicted proteins | sample II_Bog_E1_1_FD_200231 | JGI IMG/M metagenome (GOLD analysis project Ga0302185, IMG submission 200231) | Peat permafrost microbial communities from Stordalen Mire near Abisko, Sweden - II_Bog_E1_2 | ecosystem: Environmental > Terrestrial > Soil > Wetlands > Peat | place: Sweden: Abisko... | reverse complement strand
CTGTTTGACTGAAGCCGGCAGTAGCGATCAACAAAAGGAAGGTTAAAAGTTTGTACTTCATTTTTCAGCATTTAATTTATTAAAGGTAGAAAAGCAATTGAAAAGAAGAAATATTGGTAACAGATTATAATTGTAGTTTAACCTTATCTTTATTGATTCTTATATGGAAATTGATCTTGAATTTTATAGCCCTGTACACCAGATTAAAAACAAAATTTTTGATGAGCGGGGCTTACAGGTATTTATAAAACGAGATGACCTGATACACCCCCTCATTTCCGGCAATAAATGGCGTAAGCTAAAATACATTTTAAAAAATGCTGTTACCCAAAATAAAACCCACCTGGTAACCTTTGGGGGTGCTTATTCCAATCATTTACTGGCAACTGCTGCGGCGGCGGCAAAGTTTGGCTTTAAATCCACCGGTATTGTGCGCGGCGAAGAGGTAACAAATGATACGCTGTTTCTTTGCCGTTTACACGGGATGGACCTGATATTTACCGACCGCGAAAGCTATCGGGATAAACACGCACTTTTTGAGAAACACTTTCAAAAGAATCTTGATGCTATTTTCATAGATGAAGGCGGCGCGTCCGCCGAGGGGGCCAGGGGCTGCAGCGAACTGATCGGTGAACTGCAACCCACTTATGATCACATGTTTTGCGCCTGCGGGACCGGTACTACAGCCGCCGGAATTATTAACGGCATCCGGGAACATCAATTGTCAACAAAATTCCATGCAGTGCCTGTATTAAAAAACGGTGGCTTTATAAAAGATGAAATAGATAAGTTCTTAAATGTCCCGGCAGAATATGAATTGCATACGGCATATCATTTTGGCGGATATGCCAAAACCGATGATAAGTTGATTGGATTTATAAAACAGTTTGTGGCAGAAACAGGAATATTGATCGAACCAGTTTATACCGGCAAAATGTTATATGCTTTGTATGACCTTGCCGCGAAAAATTACTTTAAGCAAGGAAGCAAAATATTGGCCATACATAGCGGGGGGGTGTTTGGTCTATTAGGGATGAAGGATAGATTTTTTTGATGTGCAGATTGTTTAAATGTGCAGATTTCAGATGTGCAAATGTGCAGATTAAGCTCAATATACATCTGATGTGCAGATTTCAGATGTGCAGATGAAACTCAACATACATCTGATGTGCAGATTTCAGATGTAGAAATGAAGCTCAATACTTATTTGCACATCTGGAATCTGCACATTTGCACATTTGCACATCTGAAATCTGCAGCCTAATTATAGCGGTCGTAAAACGAGTCTTCACTAAAGTGCTCATGCCGGTAAAACGCATCGTCTTCCCGCCCGTTAGCGTCTTTTGGTTCCAGTATGCCCCGAATAGCAAGTTCTGTATGCCGTGACAAGCGGCCCTTTTCGTATAACGGCAGCAGGTCGATTTGTTGGGCGCTAATTGAGGGTATAAAAACTACGTTGCCATGTTCAGCCGGATCGTAAGCGCTAAAAGCCGGATCTTTGCTATGCCTGCGTTTCGATGACTTTGTGTACAATTCAGCAAGGCCGATTGGAATGAGTACCTGACGCTCCTCATCCAAATCCAGTTCATTTTTATCCAGGTCCACTATAATATAGCGTACTTTGCCCAAGTCCGGGTCGAAAAGAAGGTCATCTACTGTACCGGCTTTTCTGCCGCTGCGGGTCCTGATATCCCAGCCTGTAATATCAGGCTGTTTGTTTTTTATTTCGAACCCGCTGCCGCGCAATTCTTCCAGATGGGTTGCAATTTTTTCCTGAGTTGCCATGTTATTTAATTTAAGGTTATTGACTCTTTAGCCGGAGCTGTTGCCGGAGGACTATATGCAGTGGTTTTGGCGGGGCTAACAATGGCTGCAGACGCCGAACCCTGATAATACCGCTGGTAACAAAAAGCCAAAACTGCTACAACAACGATTATAATAATCAGCCATAGCCACCATTTAATACGGCTTTTTCGTTTTACTTCTAAATATGCCATGATTTGGTTAAATAATTTTATTTTTACAACAATAACAGGCGTAATAAGTTTTATTTTTTTGAATAGTTTTTCAGCATGAATTTTGCAAAGCGGCCCGCTAAGGAGGCAGTCTCTTAACTACATCTTCAGCAAAAATTCAAATCTCAAAATCAGAAAAATCAGATCTGTTTTTCGATTTAACATTTTGATTCAATAATTATTAAAATTTCCCGACTAGAATACTATATCTTTAACTTATGCCCACCTGTCAAGTATTCACTTTGACTGGAAAATTTTAGTGTCCGCACTTGGAGTTTTCCTAAGCGCGGGTGCATTAAACTGCCATTATTCAGGTATCACTTAAACCCGGGCAAAAACAGGTATACTGATCGGGTTGGTTTATACAGGTAAAATGTTATGTGCTTTGTATGACCTTGCAGCGAAAAGTTACTTTAAGCCTGTAAGCAAATTACTGGCGATATGTAGTGGCCGATTATTTGGTTTATTAGCGATAAAGGACCGGTTTTGATGTAAATGTGGAAAGTACACAAATTCTGCAAATAAAGAATAATCTGAATATCGTGGCCACCGTAACAAATGTTCCCAATTAACTTTTATAATGCTTTTAGCTTTGCTGCAAATAAAATATAAATGGGCAGTAAAGCATATTTTCTTTCTTTGGCAGTTACGGCAAACCTATTTTTTTCAATATCCATACTAAAAGCCCAGGACAGCACGAAAGTTTTAAACTTGGGCGAAGCTATCGCAACCGCTTTGAATAATAACAGGGACATTAGGATAGCTAAATTGGATGAAAACATATCGGTTGCGAATTATAAACAAACTGAAGCTGTTTTTTTACCACAAGTGGGGTTTTCGTACACCTTAATGACCACCAACGATCCGCTCAACGCGTTTGGGTTTAAGTTGGAACAACAGACAATTTCACAAAATGATTTCAATCCCGTATTGCTGAACCACCCCGCAAGCACACCCGATATCGCGACAAAGTTGGAAATACAACAACCTTTGTTGAATATGGATATGTTGTATGCGCGCGAAGGCGCCAAAAAACAAACCGAAGTTTACCAGTATAAAACACAGCGCCGCAAAGAGTACCTCAGTTTTGAAGTGCAAAACGCCTGGCTACAACTGCAACTGGGGTACGATGCCGCAGATGTTTTGGAGGACGCATTAAGGACAGCGAAATCAGTTTTTGAATTTACAGATAACCATTTCAAACAAGGTTTAATTCAAAAATCTGATTTGTTAAATGCACAGGTACATTTAACAACAATTGAAAGCGAACTGCAAAAATCAAGGAGCAGCATACGAAATGCTTCTGATTACCTTAGTTTACTTATGGGGCAAAAAACAGGGACGATCTATAAAATTGGCAACGCATTTCAGGAAGAGAAGACAGACATCGATACTATTCAAAAGATGGCTTCTTCACGTGCAGATTTTATGGCTATTCAAAAAGCCATTGAGGCAACCGGACTTATGATCAAATCGAGCCAATTGAGTTACGTGCCAAAATTAAACGCGTTTGGGAATTACCAATACAACGACAGCCATTTAACCGGCTTCGGAGCAAATTCTTACTTCGCAGGAGTGCGGTTATCCTGGGATATTTTTAAAGGTAATCTAACAAAAAACAAAATAGTTACGCAAAAACTGGAGCGCGACAAGCTTGCTGAACAACTTGCACAACAAAAAGACGAGGCCCAAATGGAAATCAGCAAGGCTTTTCGTGACCTTTCAGACGCCCGGTTTGAAATGGCCAGGGAAAAAGTCGCGGTTGAACAGGCTTTGGAATCATTTAGAATCTTAAAAAACCGTTACCAGCAGGGCCTCATAAACACAACCGACATGCTGACGGCTGAAACGCAGCTTTCACAGCAAAAATTTGCTTTGGCGCAGGTATCCTTTAAACAGCGTATCACGGAAGCTTATCTTCAATTATTAACCTCATCAACTGATAAATAAAAACTCCAAACATGGGTCTGTCAACTAACATACATAAAACAGTAAAACTAATAACTGGCATTGGCTTAGTGGTCTTAAGCGCCTGTTCTTCAAAAAGCCCGAATGATGGCGTAAATGCAAATACTGCGCCGGAAATACTTGTAACTATCGCAACGCCATCATCTGATGGCCAGCAAAATATCAACATTAGCGGTCATATCGAAGCGGCCCAATCAGCAAACCTCAGCACACGGGTAATGGGCTATATTACAAAGTTAAACGTAATAATTGGTGACCATGTAAGCAAAGGGCAGTTGCTCGGAACTATCAGCAATGAGGATATTCTGGCAAAAAGGAACGAGGCCGACGCCATGATTTCCCAGGCAGAAACCGGGTTTAAAAATGCTGAAAAGGACAGGGAAAGGTTCACAAACCTTTATGAGCAACAAAGCGCGACTGCGAAAGAACTGGAAAATGCAAACTTGCAATACAGCTCGGCGAAAGCGGCGCTTGAAACTGCTAAACAAATGCGGACCGAGGCGAACGCAATGCTCAGTTATACCATTTTAACAGCCCCTTTTGAAGGCTTCGTTACTCAAAAATCAATAGATGCAGGTAGTATGGCAACGCCCGGAATGCAGTTATTAACTATTGAACGTAAGGGCAGTTACCAGGTAAGCGCATCTGTACCCGAAAACCTGATCAGTCAGGTCCGGCAAGGGGCGCCCGCAACCGTATCCATTCAGTCTATAAATAAAACCTTCACAGGCTCAATAACCCAGGTTGACCAGTCATCACAATTTACGGGGGGGCAATATCTGATAAAAGTGAATATACCCGACAACGAAATGGGCGGGTTATATGGCGGCATGTACGCCGCTGTTTCAATACCTGTAAAACAAAAGCCCGAAGTAAAAGAATCGGGCGACCAGGTAATGGTACCGCTTTCATGCATTGACAATAAAGGCGGATTAACGGGCTTATATACTATCGGGAATAACAATACAGCATTATTGCGCTGGGTGCGCTTAGGAAAGGTTGATGGTGATAAGGTAGAGGTACTGAGCGGGCTGGCAAAAAACGAGCAGTTTATAGTGGGAGCAGATGGAAAATTGTATAATGGTGTACGGGTTAAAATAAAATTATAACAATGAAAAACGGTTTTGCCGGAAATATAGCAAAGGCCTTTTTGCAGTCGAAATTAACGATACTTCTGATGATCGCGTTTTTACTGATAGGCGGGTACAGCACCTTACTGATACCGAGAGAGGAAGAGCCGCAGATACAGGTGCCGATGGCCGATATTTTTATCGGATATCCGGGCGCATCGCCTAAAGATGTTGAAACGAAGGTGTCGGCGCCGCTGGAGAAGATCATCTCGAATGTAAAAGGCGTTGAATATGTTTATTCCACCTCGATGAAGGGGCGGGCTATGCTCATCGTTCAGTTTTACGTAGGCGAGGATGTAGAACGTTCGCTCGTTAAATTATACAGCGAGTTAATGAAAAACATGGATAAAATGCCGCAGGGTGTTACCCTTCCTTTAATAAAAACCCGCGCGATTGACGATGTCCCTGTATTGGGTTTAACGCTTTGGAGTGAAAAGTATGACGACTACCAGTTAAAACAAATTGGGCAGGAACTCACCAATGAAATTAAAAAGATACCCGATGTTTCAGATATTAATATCATTGGGGGGAGAAACCGGGAGGTTAAAATAATACTGGATAAAAATAAAATGGCTGAAAACCATGTTGACTTTTTGTCGGTAAGTAAACAAATACAAGTAAGCAACGTGCAAATGCAAAGCGGCAACTTGCTGCAAAGGGATACGGTTTTTTCCGTTGAGACCGGTAACTTTTTAGCAACCGCAGATGATGCAGCTAACCTGATTATTGGAACAAACCAGCAGCAACCCGTTTATTTAAAGCAAATTGCAAAAGTTGAAGAAGGCCCGGAAGTCGCTGACCAGTATGTACTGTTTGGCTATGGCCGGGCTGATACCGCAAAAGCCAATGCTTTCCGGTCAAGCTATCCGGCAGTTACTTTATCCATAGCAAAGAAAAAAGGCGCTGATGCCATGAAGCTATCGGAACAGATACTTAAAAAAGTTGAATTACTGAAAAAGGATTTGCTGCCAAACGACGTGCAGTTAACCGTTACAAGAAACTACGGCGAAACGGCATCAGATAAAGTGTCGGAATTGTTGTTCCATTTATTTATAGCCATTGTAGTAGTTACCGTTTTTGTGATGCTCGCAATGGGATGGCGCGGCGGGTTAGTGGTATTTTTATCTGTCCCTGTAACCTTTGCCCTTACACTGTTTGCCTATTATTTCCTGCATTATACCCTTAACCGGATCACGCTGTTTGCACTGGTATTTATAACAGGTATAGTGGTTGACGACTCCATCATAATTGCTGAAAACATGCACAGGCATTTTAAAATGAAAAAGCTGCCGCCAATACAGGCAGCCATTTATGCCATTAACGAAGTAGGCAACCCAACCATACTTGCAACGTTTACGGTAATTGCGGCGGTGTTGCCCATGGCTTTCGTTTCGGGCATGATGGGGCCTTACATGAGCCCGATGCCGATTGGCGCGTCAATAGCAATGCTGTTATCGCTAATCGTTGCGTTGACGCTTACCCCCTACCTTGGTTTTATATTTCTGCGTGAAAGAGAAAAGAATGGTAACTCTCATGAAGAGAACAAAAATTCGTCGCTGGACCAAACAAGGGTTTATAAAATATATCAATCATTTATAAAACCATTATTAGAAACACGGTGGAAACGCTGGACATTTATGATGAGCATAGTAGCGATATTGTTTGCATCGCTTTCCATGTTTTATACCAAAGCCGTCGCTGTAAAAATGCTTCCATTTGATAATAAGAACGAATTCCAGGTAGTCATAGATATGCCGGAAGGCGCTACTTTGGAAAAAACACAGGCGGTAACAAAAGACATCGCGGCTTATATTTCCACACAAACTCTCGTAAAAAATTATGAGGCCTACATCGGCACATCGGCCCCGATCAGTTTCAGCGGTTTGGTAAGGCACTATGATTTGCGGCGGGGCGAAAATGTAGCAGATATACAGGTAAACCTCGTTGATAAAAAAGACCGAAGTTTACAAAGCCATGCTATTGCTAAATCGATGCGTGTGCCCATTCAAATTATCGCAAAAAAATATAATGCCAATGTTAAAATGGTTGAAGTTCCCCCCGGGCCGCCTGTATTGTCAACGCTGGTAGCCGAAGTATACGGCCCCGATTACAATGAACAGATGAAAATTGCCCGCCAGGTAAAAAATCTTTTCAACAAAACCGCCAATGTTGTGGATGTGGACTGGATGGTTGAGGACGACCAGCCCGAATACCATATAGAAGTTAACAAGGAAAAAGCAATGCGCTATGGTATAGTAACGGCGCAGGTTGTAGCTACTGTAAATGCAGCATTATCAGGCCTCAAAGCCGGCAATATCTATCAGCCAGCCTCGTATAATCAAACTGCCATCAAAATGCAATTGAGTGATGCTGACAAATCAAGTCTGGATGATGTACTTGACCTGAAAATTACCGGTATTCAGGGCAATTCAATCCCTATCCGCGACATCGTAACGGTAACCAAACAAATACGGGAAAAAAGCATTTACCGCAAAAATCAAAAGGAAGTTGTTTATGTATTGGCGGATATGGCGGGCAGTCTGGAAAGTCCTTCTTACGCAATTTCCAATGTGTCGGATAGCCTGAAAACAGTAAAAGTTCCCAAAGGCTTTTCACTGCAGGAAGAATATACCCACCAGCCCGAAATGGAAGATAACTACTCTTTAAAATGGGATGGCGAATGGCAAATTACCTTTGAAGTCTTCCGTGACCTGGGGATCGCCTTCGCGGTAGTGATCATCATGATTTACATATTGATTGTTGGCTGGTTCCAGAATTTCACCGTGCCGCTCATTATGCTTGCCGCGATACCATTATCACTGATTGGTATCATTTTCGGGCATTGGATGCTGCACGCGTATTTCACCGCCACTTCCATGATCGGTTTTATCGCGCTCGCGGGGGTAATGGTACGTAATTCGGTATTACTGATAGATTTCATTAATATTCGTTTAAAAGAAGGTATTCCGCTGAAACAAGCAATAACTGAAGCCGGCGCAGTGCGTACAACGCCAATACTTTTAACAGCCGGCGCGGTTGCGTTAGGCGCCGTCATTATTTTGTTCGACCCTATTTTTCAGGGGCTTGCGATCTCACTAATGGGCGGAACGATAACTTCCACATTCCTCACCCTGTTGGTTGTCCCTTTATTGTATTACCGGATGATGCGGAAAAAAGATCAGCAAAATTAATTAACCTGTTAAATTATGAAATGCTTTATAACAACAAGTTTGAAAGAGTACCAGGATGATGTTTTCAAAATATTTAAGGAAGCAAACATTTCCGTTTACAGCAGCGCCGAAATAACCGGCATAAATGAAGGCCCGTCTCCCGACCTTTCGCAGGATTGGTTTGCAAGCGGCGGCGAAAAATTTGAGTCTGTATTGATATTCAGTTTTACAACAGATGATAATGCAAAGCTTGCCAAAGAAATGATCAAAAAGTATAATGAACAGCACAAAACCGGCTACCCGCTCCGGGCATTTATTGTGCCGGTAGAGGAATGCATTTGCTGATTAAAAAAAGAAGGCAATGAAAGAAAGAATTATCCGGGGCGTTGCCGGAACACTTGTACCGATAAGTATTTTACTTGGTTATTTTGTAACTATAAACTGGCTTTGGCTGGGTATTTTTGTGGGTGTTAATTTGTTACAGTCGTCATTGACCAAATTTTGCCCTTTGGAAAAAATATTAGGTGCATTTAAAATAGCTGACTAAGAAAACAAACGGCATGAAAAATAACAAATCAGGATATTTAAGTATGTGGCCTGCTATAATAAATGCCAGGTGCCCGAGGTGTAGGGTTGGGAAGATATTTGCAAATCAAACTTACAGTTTAAAAGGCCAAAAAATACTAAAGGAGTGCCCGCGTTGCGGCATGGTATATGAACGGGAGCCGGGGTACTTTTATGCTGCCATGTATGTTAGTTATGCGTTCATCGTTGCTGAACTGGTTACCCTTGCAGTGGGGACTTCTATCCTGACAGGAAGCAAAAACCCCTGGTTATATACCGGTATACTGTTGAGCGTGGTTGTAGTGCTTGCACCTTTTAACTTCAGGTATTCAAGGGTTTTACTATTGCACTGGCTAACTCCCGGTTTACGGTATCATCCCGAATTGAGTAAGTAAATTATTATCAAACTATTATATCGCTATCTTATATAAATGCAGTTATCGGCGCCTGTGGGAAGTTACGCTGGTTTATCTTCGTACAGTGCATGACACGCGGATTGAATACCCGGGCAAATATAGCCCCGTAATATTTTATTAAACGATTAAAGGCTTTTAACTTAATATTTTGTTAACATAGGCTTAACCTTAAGGTTGCATGTATTCCTTACCATTGCAGGTAATAAATTGAAAGAACCACTATGGAAAATAAATCAAAAATTGAGTTACCGGACAACAAAATTATCGGTACTGAAGACGATCAGGATTTGGAATATTGGTCAAACGAATTTGGAATAAGCAAGGGCGAATTAAAAGCAGCGATAAAAGCGGGGAAAACACCTGCAAAAGCTGTAGAAAAATATGTAAAAGAACTTGCTTTTGCGTAACCTGTCAATTGTTCTGTATACTGCCCGGTTTAATTGCCAGGGTTAGGAACAGAGCCATAACCGTTAAAATTAGTTCGTGTTAGGTTAACAGTATCCATCGTTATTATTAGGGGTACATGGTCGCTGTGCTTTGCCCAAAAATCATACGCGCCAAGCTCAACAGCTAGTATTTGTTTCGCCAAATTATCCGAAACAAAACAATAATCGAGATGATAAGCCTTCGTTTGATTTCTGTATAAATAGAATGTAGGGTGCTGTTCGTTCCCCTGGGTTTGCCCGTGGTACAAATGGTAGGCGCTATATATCCCCTTTTCCGCTAAACGTTTCACAACGTTGGAGTGATTGCCGGGCCTACGTTTTCTATCCCATATGGTGTTGCTGTTAAAATCTTCGGCAAGTATGTTTTGTTTAGCTGATAATAAACCGTCATAGTGATGAATGGCTTTCCACACCTGTTCAATATATTGTCCGTCGGGATCGCCAGGATTATTTGCCCAAATCGCAAATAAGTTAAACCCAAATTCGCCGCCGGTAACCGCGATCAGAACTATCGTTTGCAAATCTTTTCGATGACTTTCAATAACTTTAAACCTCAGATCAGAATAGGAAAAAATACCAAGTCCCTTATTTTGGTTATTGCCAAACCACAAAGCATCAGTTGGCAGTTGCACTCCGCTGCCAAATATTAGCTTTTCAATACACTCACACTCCTGGACTACCACTATATCCGGCTTGTATGCTAAAATGAATTCAGCTTTTTTACGGAAAGCCATGTTACAGTTCCAGGTGATTATTTTCATTTTATTCCTTACTAATTTACTACTTATATTTAAATAAGAATTAAAAGCATCATCTGCACATCTAAAATCTGCACATCTGCACATTTATTAAGTATACCAAAATCAACTTTAGTTCAAAAACCAACTTTAAACAATTTAAAGTTACTTTTTTGCATTTCGGTTCAAAAACCGCTTAATTTTGATTTTTTGGCGGTTTTTTGTATATTTGAACAAACCAAATTTATATGTACAACAAGCTGATTTCCCCGCATGACGTACATGCTTCTTTAAATAAGCATGTATTGGCCGATGGCTTTGACCTCATTTTTGATATGGAAAAAAGCAAGGGCGTTTATATTTATGATGCAAAACACGATCGCACGCTGCTTGACTTTTTCACCTGTTTCGCATCTGTGCCGTTGGGTTATAACCACCCAAAAATGGTTAATGACGAAGCTTTTAAAAAGAACCTGCTGCTCGCGGCCCTAACAAATCCTTCAAATTCTGATATATATACTACGCAGTACGCGCACTTTGTGGAAACTTTTTCAAGGGTGGGAATACCCGACTATCTTCCGCATGCTTTTTTCATATCTGGCGGGGCGCTTGCTATTGAGAACGCGATTAAGGTTGCGATGGATTGGAAGGTGCAAAAAAACTTTGCCAAAGGCTATACAAAGGAGATTGGTTTTAAGGTGATCCACTTTGAGCATGCATTTCATGGCCGTTCGGGTTATACCATGAGTTTAACCAATACCATACCCAATAAAACAAAATGGTATGCTAAATTCGACTGGCCTCGCGTTTCTTTACCACAAATGAATTTTCCCTATAGTGACAGCAACCATGAAGACCTTTTAAGAAGAGAAGAACTATCACTTCTCCAGATCAAAAAAGCGTTTGAATTGAATAAAGATGATGTTTGCGCCATCATAATTGAGCCTGTACAATCTGAAGGCGGGGATAACCACGTTCGGAAGGAATTTTTAGAGCAATTAAGGCGCCTTGCCGACGAAAACGAGGCCATGCTGATTTACGACGAGGTGCAAACCGGTGTTGGCCTTACCGGTAAATTTTGGTGCCATGAACACTTTGGAGAAAACGCCCGCCCTGACATTTTGGCTTTCGGTAAGAAAATGCAGGTTTGTGGGATACTTGCAGGCAAGAAAGTAGATGAAATAGAAGACAATGTTTTTAACGTTTCCTCCCGCATTAATTCTACATGGGGCGGAAGCCTCGTAGATATGGTTCGTTCCGCGAAAATAATGGAAATAATTGAACAGGATAATCTATGCGAAAACGCGGCAGAAACGGGTAGTTATTTACAAAACGAGTTAATCCGGATATCTGAGAAACATCCGGTAATAAGCAATGTACGTGGAAAAGGCTTATTGACGGCATTTGATTTTCCCGATAAAGTTACCAGGGATAAATTTATTCATTTGGGCTTAGAAAAAAATGTGATGTTTTTGGGTTGCGGTGACCGTAGTATTCGTTTCCGGCCTGCGCTTATTATTGAAAAGAAGCATATTGACGACGGCTTATATATACTTAAAAACATATCAAATACTTTATAATATTGTAAAACTTTTGCTACATGTGCTTGTTATAAAATACAATTAGCTCTTTTTGTTTGTTATTTAGCAATAAAATATTTGATTAACGTTTACTAAATATTTGGGGCGTTAACATATACTATTTTTTAACTAAAATAAACAATATTTTCAATTATAACTCATGTTAAATTTGAAATAACTATAAGGCAATAATAAGGCACGTAAAATAATGAGCAAACACATAGAAAAATTAAAAAAACAACTGATAGAAATATCCGAAGTTGTTAATTCATTCAAGTCTGAGGCTGTGCAGGTGAGGGTTGTTGACAGACTATTGGATGCTATAATTGAACTTGAAAAAGCCGACGCGGAGGGTGTAGAAGTATTTAATAAGAAAGGTTTTAAACACAGGGCAGATGAAGATGGAAATTATTCTTCTGAAAGAGGTGCAAAAAAACCAGGTGCCACAAAAGTCCTCAATCAACTTTTAAACACTGAGTTTTTTGATAAACCGCATTCAATTTCTTCGATAGCAAATTTCTGTAAAGATAATTTTGATTCTGATTTTAAAACGTCAGAGCTTTCCGGCATACTTTTAAAACTTGCAAACGAGAATAAGCTTAAAAGAGAAAGAAGCCACGAAAATAACCGTTTTGAGTATGTGAGAGTGTAGTTAAAATAAGTTAAAAAGGTTGTAAGAGTTATAAGAGTGCAGAGAGAAAACAATAAATAAGCTACAGACAAATTCTTTTTAACTTATACAACTCTTATAACCATTATAACTTTTGCAACTATCTAAGATCAAACAAATTATCAATTCCTAAAATCTTTCTTGAAGTAAAGCCTTCAGCGTATTTTACACTGATACTTTTTCCAAATTCGCGGGCACGGGCTTCAATTATTTGAATAAAATCAGGCGAAGAAATATAGGTTTGGGGTTCATCCTGCCAGCCCGGATTATAAAATTGTGATCCGAAAGCTCTTATGCTTTCGATTTTTCCGTCCCAATACGGAGTTACGTCAATTAATATATCAGGTTTAATATAATTGTCCTGGATAAAATGAAGTACCTTGCCCGGTCTCCAAACCTGCTGCAATTCGCCGTTAAGATGTGTCTCGACCTTTCTTAATCCGGCTAAAAATACGGATGCTTCCACAAGTTCGCTGGCACGGCCGTGGTCAGGGTGCCTGTCATGATACGCGTTTGTTATTATTATTTCAGGTTGGTACTTTCGAATTACTTCGATAATTTTCAACTGGTATTCCCTTATGTTCTGAAAAAAACCATCGGGAAGA
>Ga0302185_10002110_pt1 | contig 13302 bp, 11 predicted proteins | sample II_Bog_E1_1_FD_200231 | JGI IMG/M metagenome (GOLD analysis project Ga0302185, IMG submission 200231) | Peat permafrost microbial communities from Stordalen Mire near Abisko, Sweden - II_Bog_E1_2 | ecosystem: Environmental > Terrestrial > Soil > Wetlands > Peat | place: Sweden: Abisko... | reverse complement strand
CCCAACCCCAACCCCTCATTATTTTAAACAAATAGATCTATTTCAATAGTTAATTCAATGTGATACAGTGTTTACTAAGTCATTCAGGTTTATTCAGCAGATATGTTTCAATTATCAAATCATACAGGCTGGACTATGTTCTCAGTCTCACCAATTGGACTATAACCAAATGCTCCGCGGATGTCATTGGTGATTTGGTTGGCCACTTGCAGATCAAGCTCAAGTGAGCCCAATGCCCCATTTTGTCTGGAATTGTATCTGATGGGGAAGGGCAAATCTTTCTCTCCGAAGTAAATGCCAACGATTAGTCCGGTGAAACATCCTCCCAAAAAGCTCATGGATAAAATATGATTATAAGTTATCTTGAAAGCAAATGACCAATAAAATAGCATGTAATTTCGATATCTGTCATAACCCATTTAAAAGTCAAAAAGTTAATTGAAAATATAAAAACATTTGTATCTTTATTGTGCATATGCAGATGTCATTGCTTTATTTCTTTATCTATATAAATATTAAAACAATTGATATTAACTTATTTGCTCAATCAGGTGCAATAATCTTTGACGGAAGTAGTCCACTAGCTTTAAACATAGTTGCTGCATGATGTTTGATTGCTCGCGTAGCTCAGTCGGTAGAGCGCTCGGCTGTTAACCGAAAGGTCGGTGGTTCAAACCCACCCGTGAGCGATATTTTTAATATTTCTATAATCAACCGAAATTATCCATTTTATCCACCAATTGCTCCAACTAAAAATTAGTAATCAAAAGTATATGTTGTCTTCGTCTCTTCTTTTTGCCCTACTAAATTTAATTTATCCTTATAAACCTATAAATCATAATCACTATCATCAACAATGATGAGCTCAATCGAGGAGGCAGCCAATAATATTCCACTGTTGACAATACACGCCGGTCCCAAAGACGAAAAGTGGAAAGACAGACTGAAGGAAGAGCTAAGATCGATCATCATATATGTCAAATCAAACAAAAACCAGGATAATGATTGGTTTAAAATTGAGCCCAGCAAAGACGGAATCCGATGGCAGGGAATATGCTCATACACGCACAATCTCGTGAGATACGAATTCAAATTGCAGTTCGAAATACCCGCGACATATCCTAGCAGTCCCATAGAACTTGAGCTGCCTTAACTCTAAGGCAAAACAATAAAAATGTATCGAGGAGGCAAGATTTGTCAGGATATTCATTTCGCTCCTTTATGGGCAAAGCATACTCCCAAGTTAGGCATCGCTCACGCGCTGGCTATGGCATTAGGCCCCTGGCTGGCTGCCGAAGTGCCAAACATGGTAAAAGAAGGAAAGCTCATTCCAAAATGATTATATTTGCAATTATCAAGCAGATAAACATCAGAGCACAAAGTAGTTAACCAAAATTAGGAGAAGGGGTATAAGCAAGAGGAGGTACAAAAACTTGCTGTAGCCTTTTTTAGCATCGACTGTCTGTTGTGGATTGTTGGCAGCGTTGAGTTTAGCTTCTTCCTCTTCTTTCCGTTTCTTCTCCTGCGTCTCTTCCTTAACAATCTACTTGATGACCCACTCCAGCATAGTGAAATTAAACTTGCCACTGTTATAGATATCCTCAGCAAACCTAAATAACTTTAAAAATACCTAGTTTTGATGTATTTGACTCTGCTTTGGATCTTCTCTGTTTATAGTCCTCCCAACTCGCTATCCTTCTCTTGGAGGTTGACATTCAGCAACACACTCACCTCATAGGCCACTCGAAGACATTATTGGAATTATTTCTTGGCAAAACCAACCTGTTCGCTGTTTTTTGCTTCAGTGTAAAACTAAACTACTCGGCAGTATTTCTTCAGCATGCGATCTAAAATTTTCATCTCAGTTGTGTCATAGAGGGACTTGTTGTCTAAGTTCTACCTTGGAGTTTTTCCCTCCTCAATCATTCTCTTTTCTATTTGATTGATTTCCTTTGCCCGATGATAAACCATTTCGGTGGCTGACTTAATCCTAGACTAAGTTTCAGACAATCTTTCGATGACTTTCAGGCTGCACCCTTGGTATGCTTCTTCAGCATTATGAAGGTTTAACATTTTAAGGATATTAGCGTTGGCAGTACTGAATATTTTTTAATTGGGCTTCATTTTGAGAGCTTTTTCAATACAAATTTTAGCCAATTGGAGCTGATCCACTGTGCTATCTTTCCTATAAGCTAATGCTTGAGCCTTTCTAAAGTATAGTTGTGACACTTTTTAAGTGAGTTCCAAACCATCATTGATAACTTGCTCAGCAAGTGAGAAATGATTCAGATTGATGTAGGCTGCAGCCATATTGAGGTACACCTGAACAAGGAGGGACTTTCTCATGTCGATATCAGCTGTCTATTCCATATCCTCTCCGTTCATTTCTTTTACGTTGTCATCACTATAGGTTATAAAGAACTCTTTATATTTATCCTTTAGGTCATCAAAAGGATTGGCTTATTCCTCAGCCTTCTCTTCATTTAAAGGAATATGTATCTTTGAATCGTTGAGGGCGTTCTCTTCCATTTCATCTAGACTGCGTTCAGATTTCAGGTTGAACTACGAGCTAATCTTTGATTCATTGACATTTTCGTAATACTCCAGCCATCTAAAGAGGGACATAGCTCTTTCATAGTAGTCAAGAGCCTGATAGTATTTTCCTTTGTTGAAATATTTGTTGCCTTTTTCCCTCAGTTCTTCGTAGGCCATGAAACGCGAGCAGCATTAGATCCCCCTCACCTTTTTATAGTCTTCTCCGTTGTAAAAAAGAGTATGTTGCAGGTAGACAGGATATTTATCGAACACTTATCTGCTTACATTACGTACCTTATTTTTCTTGAGCATGCTGAAGTCCAATTTATTGGCAGAGAGGTAATACTTGAACTTGGAGATGAAGGGTTCGTCAAATCCTTAGTTCGAGAGGGGAAGCCCTGGATTTTTCTTCTTCTCGGAAGCACCCATGAACGGGCAACCTCCTCTGGGCTTCTCTTCCTCCTCAGAATCAGAGTCTACCTATTTTTTCTAGTCTTTCTTGCCATTCATAGGACATTTCTCTGGATTATTTTCCCCCTATTTGTTGTTTTTCTTCATGAAGGGACACTGGCCCGCATCTCCAGCGTCGACTTTAGAGTGATCAAACTTCTCTTCCATTGAAGGCATCTCATTCTTTTCCGTTTTACTAAACAAACTACTCATTTTAGAGAACATCTTCAAGTGTTTGAGTATTGCAATTTAAAAATTTATATAGGTGAACTTAATATGTTTAAATATCTATGGATGGGAAATAATTTTATTAGCCAATCATTTTTGGGATGCTACACGAGGACGACGCGTCTACACCTTGAAATTTACATCAGTAAACTTGGATAATTTCCAAGGTTACGGTTTCTTCTCCCAGCTAAATTTTTAGAGGCGCTTGGCTGCAGCCTATTTTTGTAAATGGTGATTTTTGGTCTGAATCAAGCCATATGTACGATATAACAGGACAGTTTCCTTTTCGGAGTCATCATGCTATTGGTCTGTCGTTGATAGAAGGTATGCCTTGCGTACTGATCATCCTAACCGTAGCTGTTGGCAATAACCAATTTTACTGGATCTTACAGGCTAAAATATCATCAATTCTACTCTAGTGGCTTGCCATAAGCATGATTTTCCTCAGGCAGTTTAATTTTCACCACCTTTGACCCTTCCCGAGCACTCTTATACTGAGTTTTTGATTTTCGGAAGTCTGAAAACTGGGAGGAAGTATGCAACATGCCTTTGAGACACTGCTTGTTGGTTTCGATTAAATCTTTTTCTTTGTTGTTGTTTTGATTGTCGGAAGGATTGTGGTACTTCCATTTATACATTAGAAGATTGGCATGCTCAGGATCTTCATAGGTGTTCTTGCCGTAGACGAAGTTAGACTCGGGAATTTCATAGTTTGATGGTTTATTTTTGGCCAGCTAAGATTTGACGAGTAGCCTATTGCCTGTTCTATCCCATGGCATATAGCCTGGCTCATGGCGTTCAGACATAACTCCAAAAATAATTTTATTTAGCAAGTTTCAATTTAGTCGAATCCTTTCCATGTCAATCCCTCAATACATGAGTTAATGAGTATATGTTAAGGAATGAACGATCATCTTTTTCCTTGCCCTCCTTTGCCCTTGCTGGCCTGCTATTTTACAATATCTTCGTAAAGACCGTAAATGATGGTCACTGATAGAAGGATACCGGTTCCAGATCCAATGGCTCCAAGGAAATCAGCAAAAATGGTCAGTGTACCAGTAAAGATACCTCCGAGCAGCGCGGCAACGTTGATTAGCATGCTGAGTTTTTGATAAGTTCCGCTTTGAGTGTAACCTGTGACAGTCATTCCCTCGTTTTTAAGGTTATCGCAGATTTCCTTGGGTCCTTGTCCTGACACGCTGATCCAAGTCTTGCTGAAGAGTGCACAACCTAAATAAAAAAATATTTACTGCCGACAACGAAAAGGAAATAGAAAAGAGTGTGAATAGGATCAGTGAGAGCATCATAGAGTGTTCTGGGTGAGGTAATGTAATAGATAAGTCCTCCAACTGGAACAATTTGCCCTTGGTAGCCTGCCTCTTGCCAGCTACCAAAGATTGACGTAATGAAAGAGCCCTTGAAGTTACGATAGAGCATCTGCGAAAAGAAATAAACGTTTGAAACGAGAGCACTCATGAGAATGATGGGCATGTTGGATGTATAGAATAAACGGATAGGATATGATGCCCTGGAAGTGGTTTTATTGTTGGCTAGCGGTAAGACTACTTTGAATCCTTGGAAGTATATTACGATCAGGAACACGAAAACTGTACCAAGCACATTACTAAGATTCGGTAATGAATCACGGAACAGAGCATCTTGAATGGCTCCCATTTTGCTTTCTCTGAACCAAATTCCATAGAAAAGTTCTACGAAGGCTCCCTCGTACTGCTCGAGATCGGATGATCCAGTGTTAGTTTTGAATGATAGAGGGGAGAAGCAGTTCCAAATGATGGTTTCAGCCATGTTGATGGCGATGAAGATGCTGGTTGCGGAGTTGCCGATACCATATCCCTTGCCCAACATATCATCGAGGAGGATGGTGACTAAAGAAGCAAGAGTGAGCTGAAGTACAATTAGGATGGCGTTACCAGCACCAACCTCGGCAATATCGCCGTACATGCCAGACCAGGTGTAGGCAAAAGCCTGCCCAAATGCAATGACAATTCCTGCCAATTTTTGAACTCCCTCATATAAAGACTTCTCTTCTTTGTTGCTTTGGTCGATCTTGATAAGTTTAGCTCCGTTAAGGAGCTGCATGATCATGGAGGCAGTGACGATAGGAGAGATACCCAACTCCATCAAGGTGCCACGGTTTGAGGCGAGAATGGCTCTCATCCAGTAGAAGGGGTCGGACTATTCGCTTTTAATGATGCCATAGAGTGGTATTTGGCAGCACAAGAGATAGATGAGTATAACAATGCCAGTCCAGATCTGCTTGGTCTCGAAAGACACCTAAATGAGAGCACATTTACAGCCGCCAGAGGCGCCTCTATTTCTGGTATGATAGAAATTGCAGGCTTGAGGATATGAAGGAGTTTAGTTCCCTCTTCTGACTTAACCATACTGACCTTATAATCTAATATTAAACAACTTACGTGTATTTTAGAATCTCAACTAAGAATATACACACTCCAACAAATTAAAAGCATACTTAAATTAAAAATAGCCAATTTATGATTTCATCGCCAGATAAATATGCCATTAGCTTGCTTCAATCAGAAGACGCTCGCACCAATCAGTAACGTCGCGAGACTGCCGAAGAAGTAGTGTTTTGCCTATTTTCTGTAGTCCCATGGCATCTTCGGCAGCTGCAGAGCGCCTGCCTAGGTCTTGGCCCAAGGATATTGCTCCGTGAAATGGCAATCGGTTCCATATCGTTGAGCAGATCTCTAGTCGTAATTACCTGTCTAGGCAAGTCTTTCAATGACTGCGACGGAGGCTTGTTCCTTATTGAGTAATTCGCTTGATTTGGCAAAATCCTCGAGGTCTGAGCATGTATAAAAAAGTCTTCCAGCTTGATAAGCGTTGCCGCTAAACCATGATGTGTTCTTAAGCTCATCCAATCGACTCACGAAGCCCACAAATTTTTGCCTATCGACTCTTTATATTCTTTGACGGCAGGATGGGGTTTTAACTTGACTGGGAACGAACCCGAGCGAGAAAAGTAGACCATATCTGTTTTGGTAGTTCTTATCCTCGCGAGTGACGAGTGGGAGGACCAATTCGTAGCCCGGCTGATCAAACTCTCTTCGGGGTATGGGACAGGAAAGTCGATGAATGGGTCTTCCGACTACCTCCACTGACTATAATTCATAGTACCTCTGCGATAAAGCCAAGAATCGAGATTATCTCTGTTCCATGGAGGGTTTACGAGCTGTTCCTCAGTCAGTTTATAGACAGGAAGCTTAAGTTGACTCTTGCGGAATTCGACTTCTTTCTGGGCTCCAAAAGATTGCAGATAGGCATAGGCACTGAACAGACCTGACAAGAGGGAAGCTCCAAGTAACACTTTGCCTGCAATATGCGACCCTCCTGAGGACCTAACAAAGTTTGAAACCCTTGCGATATCTGGTACTTTAGACATGATTATTAATTATTATTGCAATAATATCATCCCAAATCAACAACTTTTACCTTCCAGACTCCTCTTCTTCCCTTCTGCATTATGGGAAGAGATGAGATCACATTAATAATATTTGAAATTTAAATAGATGAGCATGGACGACAGTCAAGAGGAATAAGATTGCACTGTTTATATAGAGGAACTTAAGAGCGATAACCCCTCTCTTAAGCTTAACGCTGCGAGTAAGATTTCAGCTATTGGGTCAGTGTTGGGTATTTCTGCAACCATACAGGTCATAGTCGTATCAAATAATAGCTCATCCCCTACCTTATAGAAATCATCTAACAAATGGACAACGACAACGAGTTTCTCATCAAAGTGTGCGAAGGGATACTCGATCTCAAGCAATACTGCAAAAATGCGAATGAACTCTCCTCGCTGATTTATCCCTTGCGAGTACTGGGGTCACTGGATCAGCCACCAGTACGGGATCAGGCTATCAATTGCCTCAAGAAATTAGCAGTTGGCCAGTCCAAAGGTATACTTGTTTAGATGCAGAATTCTACTAAAAATATTTCTTTCCCCTCATCATCACCATGAGTAACAAGACAGGCCCCTACTCCCCCAGAGTAGCAGCCTGTTGTCTTATCCCAGTTACATATCCCTTTGTTAATTAACAAAACCAAGCGCAGTTTAGAGCCATCTTCAAATCATTCGCCCTCGAATAGAACAGTCCTTTGGTCAGAAGAGCCGTTGCCTAAAACATCGAGGCATTTGCAAACGTAGTAGACAAGAAGATCATCCGTTCTGACTTCTTCGAGATCTGGCAATCTCTCATTGTCGATACGTTCGACATCATACGCATAAAAGCTTTAGAGTGCGCACCCATCGTTGCTCGAAACTTCAAGAAGGAGGAAACTACTGATAAATTCTTCAAGCTAATCAGATTCGTCGACTCGAATAAGAAATCATGGAGAGTTAGATATTCTTTGGTTGAGTGCCTTTCATCAATTCTTAACTACCTAGAGAAAGACATCATAAAGAAGGATGTGGTGGAATGCTTTTAGGAACTATTGAAAGATCAATAGGCTGAAGTTCGGGCCATCAGTCTAATAAAACTACCTGATCTAACACAAAAATTGTCTCCTCAGCAGAGTTGGACTGTATTCTTCCAGTATATTGAAAAAGCCTCGAAGGATGGGAATAAATAAGCAACGCCAACTGTCAAACTCGCACTTGTTGAGGCCATCATCCCTTATTTCAAGACCATCGATAAAGAAAAGATAATTTAATCAGGTATTCCCATTCTTACTCTCCTGTTGAAGGACGAGAACCAAGTCATTAGAATTGGTGTGATGACTAGGATAATGTAGCTGAATGATATGATTGGTAAGTAGAACACAATTAAATACCTGATACCCATTGTCGAGGGATGTCTGGTGGATAAAAAATGGAGATTTAAGTTGGCCATCGCCTAAAACATTATCAATCTCTTTAGAACTCTTAACTTTGATGAGCACAGATAGTTTTTATAGAAAATAATTAGCACTTTCCTCAAGGATCACAACTACATAGTCCGCGAGCAGACCATTAAATCTATCTCACAAATTAAGGACACAATAGGTGGGGAGAAATACTACTAACTTATCCAAAAATATATAAATATACTGAGTGGAGACATCAACTACGTTTACCGTGTGACTGCTTGTGCCTTTCTGCAGTACATCAAAAACCTAGACAAGAATCAGTTCATATAAATCTTCTCGATGATGAGTAAGCTTGTCATTATACAGATAAGAAAATGGAGACTGAAAAGATAGCCAACGTGCTGGTAGCCTACTTCATCAGCTACTCAAAAATGAAGACGCAACTGTCGCCTGCCTTTAAAAAATAGCTCCAACAGTTAGTAGCCAAAATTAAGGAGGAAAAACAGGACGAGGACGTGCTGTACTACGCTGCCAAGACAGAAGAATGATTTTGAACCATTATAATCCAATTACCAATTTCGCCTTTCACCTTAATGGCTAAATCCTGTGGATGACTGTATTTGAATTAGCACATCTAATAAGTTGTAATTTTGTTAATATTCTGAATGAAAGGCGAACTCATGCTAGGGGTACCTCATTGCTGATGCAGGCCAGATAAAAATAAAAGAAGATTAGACCGATAAAGCAGCCCACCAAATTAGCTCGTCCTCAGATCCTCCTCTAAAAAAATACCAAGCAGGAATAAAGTCATATTCGCGTGACTGAAAAATAAGTCAAATCGAAAATTGCCATCTCAGGTATCGTGCCGCAGGAGGAGCATAAAAACAACACTCGCGAAAGTATCTGCACCACTCTGCTCGAAAATGGAAATATTCAGTCTTTTATCGATCTGTTTTACATCTCCCATAAGTGTCTGCCCAACGTCATGGAGACCAAGAACTACTTCGGCGAAAAACTACATATTCCAGAGTAATCGCTGATGTATTTAGACTGCCGCAGGATGAAGAATCTACTCTTCAGTTCTACTTGGATTTCGCTAACTCACTCACCAAAGCAGAAGTCAAACCTGATAGCTCAAGAGATCAGAAGGAGGCAGCCATGAATTAATATAATTCTATCGCCTTCAACTATGAGGACCAAGGAGATTTCGTCACTGCAGCCTACTTCTATCAGAAAGTCATCGAACTCGCTATTTCCTGTAAAGTAAAACATGGGTAATGTAGAACAAACAGTTTTAAATGGTAGCTGTGCTGGGACTGGGAAAGTGCCATGATCAATGCAAAAAGAGAGACAAGGCTATCTAGATTCTATAGGAAGCGTTTGATAATGCTAGTACCTTGCACGATAAAGAACAGAGGACTGAGATGGTGAAGCTCATTGGCAAATAACTCATTTAGATTCATATTGAGAAAGCGGAGGAGTTGGTGAAATTCAACTATGAGGAAGCGCTCAAATCGTATGAGGCCGCCTTGATAATCACACAAAGAGCAAATGAAAGATAAAGCTAGGCGAGGATTTCCCATAAAATCGGAGAGCTCTACTATCTCGAGGGTCATTTCTAAAAAAGTGTTGACTATCAATAAAAATACCTATAAAAGTTGCAACTTGCCATTGAGGATGAGATCGTCAAGGAGGTGGAAGAGGGGGCTGAGAAGAAAGAAAGTCAAGGCTCTTTAAAACTCAAAGAAATGTAAGCTCATGCCAGTTTGGCAAAATGCTACCTGAAGTTGAAGAGCATTGAAAAGGCAGAAGTCCATCTAAACTAATATAATAAAATGGCCAAGTAGGCCAAAGCTCAAAATTCAGTGGCTGACAGTTCCTACTATCTGGCTAAATTTTTTGAGTAAAAAGGGGAAAAGGATAGAGCCATCCTGTACTACCAATCCTACTTCTAAGCAGCCAAATCCTAAAAGCCCGACAAGAAAGATCGCAAGTTGGTGGACAAGGCGCGTGTGACTTACGCGATTGCGAAGGCAAACAAAAACATGTAGAAATATATAAATTTATTCTAAGGTGAGTCGAGTTTGAAGAACGTGCTGGAGTGGAAGATAAAGAGAATCCTGAAGTGATTAATATAGCTTTGATTTGGAAGGCGTCTCTTTCTGGGGTCTGGACTATATAGGCTACGGATTTAATTAGTAATTATTATATCTTGTAAGTAAATCCAATCGTAAATTTATTCTTATAAAACAATAAAATACTTGTCTTACACCATGACTGACCGCCATAACAGCATCTTCCACACTCCAGAGAAAACAGGTAAAATGGGGGACACGCTCTCGGAGTTCTCCACGGAAAGCCGCGAAAAGAATGCCAATAACAGCTATTCTAGTAAATTCATAGGATCCACCCCTGACCTTAAAAGTACCACCCCATTGATTTAGATTACATCAGCGCCTTCAGTCCCTACTCACAATGTGAATCCATGGAAGATATCTGCGAAGGAGAGAGATATTCCGTCACTGACCGATACATTCCCAGCCGGAAATTGTTGAAGAAAGACTCGTTATTCACGGATGAAGAGTAGGAAAACAATGTGGAGAACGAGATGGTGAAAAGCGAAGATGAGGAATCCACCATATCAAATCTCTACCGCAGGTACATCATGTCTGAATCCCCCAAAAAAGGCAGGGAAACACTCATATAAACATTCGAAAACACCAACATTCTGAAGTACACCAACAAAACCGCCAACTGCTTCGGAGAAACCCCCCTCACCAACAAAAATTGCAGTCTTGATTTCACCGAGGAATTATCCAATTGCTCACCAAAAAAGAGAAAGATCAATAAACTGCCCTGCAAAGTACTGGATGCCCCTGCTCTCCAGGATGACTACTATCTTAATTTGATCGACTGGTCTACCCAGAGCTTATTAGCTGTTGGATTATCGTCCAGCGTCTATATATGGAATTCATCCAATTCAAAAGTTCAGAAATTATGTGATTTGGGAAACACTGATCTCGCCACTTCTGTCTCCTGGTCGCTGAAAGGCCCTCATCTTTCGCTAGGAACGAATAGCGGAAATGTTGAAATTTGGGATGTTGTAAAAATGAGGAAAGTGAGGACTTTAACCGGACACTCTAATAGAGTAGGAGCCATTTCATGGAATTCAAGCATTCTCAGTACTGGATCGAGGGATAAGACCATCCTCCACCGCGATTTGAGAGTGAACTCACCTTTTATTAGTAGACTTTTGGGACATAAGCAAGAGATATGTGGCTTGAAGTGGTCCTTTGATGAGCAGCAGCTATGTTCTGGAGGCAATGACAACAAATTGCTCATTTGGAACAGCCATTCCTGCGAACCTGTCCTCAAATACAACGACCATATTGCTGCTGTCAAGGCTGTCACTTGGTCTCCTCATCAGCACGGTCTCCTTGTATCAGGAGGAGGGACAGCAGACAGAACCATAAAATTCAGAAACACCTTAGCCGGTACAACTATCAAATCAATGGATGCAGGGTCTCAAGTTTGCAACTTAATGTTCAGTAAAACTTAAAACTAGTTGGTGAGTACACATGGATACTCCCAAAACGAAATAAACGTGTGGAGATATCCCAAAATGTAAAAAATAGCAACTTTGACTGGCCACACCTATCGCGTGCTGTACCTCGCCATGAGTCCTGATGGAAGTACGATCGTGACCGGTGCTGGAGACGAAACTCTGCGTTTCTGGAACATCTTCCCGAGTCGTAACTAAAAAAGCAAGAAAACAAGCAGTATCTTAAACACTGACAACATTATGTTGCGGTGATGATATTTTTACCCTTGCATACTCCCACTCCCGTCCTCTATTTTATTTACCAAATCCATCATTTTCAAGTTTAAATCAATCACATTATTTTTGTAACTTTTCATGACTGAGGCAGGGAATACCTACCAACTTGAACCCAATCCGGATTAAATGTACCTTCTATCGCCACTCAGATTCTATCCAAGCAGAGTCAAAGTCATCATCGAGTCAGTCCTCACAGAAAAATTGAAGACCTACACATACGATGCAGCCAATAGTGCGTAGTTGACGGAGGAACTCGCGCGTATCATTCGATCGAGAGTCAAATGTACTTTAGTGGTGATGTAGAACTGAAGATGCCCAGGTATAAGCTGGGAATACAAGTGATGCTGGGAGAGTTAAAGGGTCAGGGCCTGCGAATAGCTTCAAAATCACTATGGGATCCCAAATTCGACAACTGGGTATCTCACACCTTCACCAACGAAACAATCTACTGTACCGCCATTATTTTCGGTATCTACTTCGAATGATCCAGTTGTCTTATTTTGCAACTCACTGCCATTTTATCCGTAGTCTATCAGTACATCAAATTATCCAGTGGATAGATTGGACAGGGGGAATTTTGCATCATTAGATTTGCTAATTTTACTTTATATTATTTATCACAACAATGAATTTCATACAAAGGGCGTGGCTCATCGCTTTGAGACCAGTCTCCACTTTTGTCAATGAAAAGCTGGCCAAGAAGAGCGGTATTCTCGGCAGAATTGGACGATTTTACTCCTTCGGCCCTCGTGAATTCGGCTACCACCCATCCAATAAGTTATTAGCCTATGTGAACCACTTGGTTGTGTTTAATATGGGTCTACTCTTCCACAAGTATTCGATGATCAAGTACTTCCTCGCATATTTAGGAGTTTGACCATGAACGGAACAACTTTCCTCAGATCATACAGAGTTATCATGTTCTTGGGAATGGCTGCATTCTTGAGTACTGTTTATATCACTTCCGTTCCTCACGATTATGATATCGAGTAGTACTGTTACCCCTATTTAGAGGAACAAATCTTAGTTTCATCAAGGATAAGCTCGAAGCTTCGCCTATCAACGCTCTACAGCATAGAGTGTCAGCTCATTATACTGAGATCAACAGCCTCTATCTCCACGAAATGACCAAGAAATTTGTGGCTAAGCAGAACCATCTCGCCGAGGAAAGAAATACCCATACATAAGAAGAGAAACGCACCCTGTATGCTCGTCCCGGGTATCAGTACATCGTTCCTCACAGTAACTACAAAGAGACTCTTCTTGATTGATGAACCAAATAATTTAATCTTATTCATGTGCAAAGGCATCTTATTCATTTTATGACTGATTTGTTAATTAAAGATACTGATTTATCTCGGTTTCAATTAAATATGGGGTTTAAATAATCATGGATCAAAAATTTTACTTTTTAAGGG
>Ga0302185_10002100_pt1 | contig 13344 bp, 10 predicted proteins | sample II_Bog_E1_1_FD_200231 | JGI IMG/M metagenome (GOLD analysis project Ga0302185, IMG submission 200231) | Peat permafrost microbial communities from Stordalen Mire near Abisko, Sweden - II_Bog_E1_2 | ecosystem: Environmental > Terrestrial > Soil > Wetlands > Peat | place: Sweden: Abisko... | reverse complement strand
TACAAACTACGAATATTTTCAATAAGATTTTAATTTTCTTTAATTGATTTAATTTTAAAGAATAAAAATTAAAGTGAAACTAAAATTCTCATATTTACGAATTCGAATTGTTTTTTGAATCTCTTACTATTATTAAAACAAATTGAAGAAGCCAGTTTATAAACTATAATTAAATAAACTCAAAATGATAATCAATCAGGAAAAATTATACCATTATAAAGGATTCAAAACTGACTATTTCTTAATGGAGTAACAGCTGATTCATAAATGGCCTGTAATCTGTAACATAAGAAAAATGAATGGCAATAAAGCGATGTGTAGGAAAGTATATCCTTTATAGATTAAAAATTGTGACTTTTTCAATTCCGATGGGAAGTCTTGGTGCTGATCAGACTGTCTTCAACCTCACTTTATATATTGAATTATTAAAAGCCGATAATGAAAGATTTGTATGAAATTTTACCATTAAATGCATTTAAATGTCAACAAATAAATTAACCCCTATTTTTATTTTGACATAGGTACCTCATGATGAGCAAATAGGACAACTAAAATTGCTACGTCCCATCCAAGTACAGCAAAGCCTTCAACAACTACTCTCGAAATGAGATTAAATCAGTGATACCCATCCTCAGATCAGTGGCTCGCAGCTGCAATATTGCTTTCCGCTATCCTGTCTATAAAGTGCTGAAAGCAGTCTCAAAAATCTTTTTGATGAACTAAATCTAAGGGATATTCTTTGCATACATGATTAGATAGACTAATTGGGATATCAAAGATAAACTGATCACTGAAAACTCAGAATATGTCAGAGATGTTGTCTGCTGTAATAGCGATCATCCAGAATACAAAAACTTCATTCTTTACTTGCTGCTTGTCACCTACAGCTTGAAATTTTTTCTCAACGATGACAGTGAAGAATTGATGGAGTAAGCTATCAGGATATGCCCTAATTTTCAGCTGATATTTCAGAATTGGACAAAGAAACATTCAGCCCTAACCAAAAGAATTAACCCCAAAACCCTTAATAAAGTATACCAAGACTTATACCTTAAAATAAGACATTAGTAGCCTGACTTTAATCTGCTTGTAGACTCCATCATCCAAATATCACCAGCTTATAATCCATAAAAATCTGAAAAGGATAAAAAAATGGATAAAAAGGAAGATAAAAAAGAGATTCTTCCTAGATAAATGCCAGTTAAAATGGTTAAAGTCGAACAGGATCATATTAACTAGCATAATTCGATGTTTTCCTCAAGCAGATTATACGAAATGCCATGTGCAGGCCTCAATATCAGTGAAGGGTCAAATTTTCAAGTTTTTGGGCAAAAAAGCGGAAATCTGGGAACAAGATTTGGAAAAAGCTTGTTTGGGAGCAGCGCAATGATTGGCATGGCTAGTTATGAAGTTAAAGAAGGAAAAGACGATGAGTATTGTTAGTAGCTAAATCTTGGTCTTCAGGAAGGTGAGAGCTAGTAAAACATAAACCTCCGAGAAAATATGCTTCAGCCTCCCCCAATCAGCGTTATCAACTTAAGCCGAACTATTTCCAACTCTGACAAATTCTTTAGTTTTAAAACAGCCAGCGACTACCGTGGATGATTATGTGATTAATAATAGCTCCTATTATTCAATTTATACGAGACATGCAGTCATAAAGCAACGATTTCTTTGTTAGATACTAGTACATGTTACTGAACCTAGTATTGGTCATCGAGGGGCATACGGGCACGAGTTCCTCGACTTTGAAGTGGATAGCACAGGCATGATTAAATACAACAACAATTCTGAGTACAAAAGTGATCAACTAATCCGCAAACAAGGTACATGCAATAGCACGCAGCTTATGTATCACAGACTGTCATCGATGAAATGAGGAGAATAATTGTCGATAGTGGCATTCTCGAATGCAAAGATCAGGACTGGCCTAAACCCGATAAGATAGGCAAACAACAACTATCAGTTCGCGTGGGAAAAAAGGAAATCAGCTTAGAGACATCAAAAATTGGATCTTATGCTGAAGTTCAAAAGACAAAGGATCCGAATGGCCTTACTGCATTCTTTTACCTGGTGCAAGACTTAAAATGTTTTGTGTTTTCGCTTGTGAACCTCCATTTTAGGGTATAAATTTCATTATTTAGATCAAGCCCATCTGATTTGCTCTGTTTGTTCACTCTATATATTAAGTTAATAAGTAGTATATTTATCACTTGCTATTTCTTTTAGGAATGCTTGCTGGATCCAATTTATATTATCTTTCACCAACTATAAGAGAATGATGAGGAAATCTTTTTATTTTATGCGGTCTGCTTGAATCACTTTTACCTATTATGAACTTTAGACTTTTATTACGAGTAAAGAGTTGACTGATCTCCACTCCACTTTCAGCATCAGAATCATCGTTATTACTATTATCCTTGGGCAAAGATTTTTAATTTTAGCTTTCACTACATTTGACAGATTTTTAACTTTAGGATTTTTCCTTGAATAGAATTGATCTTACCTCCCTTCCATCGTTGAGGTCTTATTATTTGATGGCATTTTAGCTTGACTGAGAGTTGGACTTACTACTTTTAACACAAATAATATTGGTATTAGATACTTCCTTTGAAGTAACCATCTGAATTTATTGATTAAGATGCTGCTGGCTATTTTATTATGCGTCATTGGATTCTTTACTTTATTTTTTGGGTATTTAAATAATTCCGGCAGTATTTTATTTATTTTCATTCTTTTTACGATCTTACTCCCGCGAAGCCATTATAAACTCGTAAGTACTCATACCATTATTTATGAGGTACAAGTGTAAAATTATTAGATTCACCAGTAGCAGGACAAATATCGAATTTATCACACCTGAAATCCATGCAGCAATAAACCCTCCAAAATAATCTTAGAATCTATGTTAAATAGTAAGGGCTATCACTGCAATTACATAGACTAGTAAATTGGAAAAAGCCGAAAGTATCATGATAAAAAAGTATTTATAGTTAAGTTCACCGATACAGTTGTTGATCCACATGCAATGATGATCAAAGTTAAGGACACAGCTATGTTCAACTAAATATACCGATCGCACTTTTTGCAGTGACGAGATTTTTATTGCACCAGGCTACGACAGTACTCGCAATAGAGAAGAGTTCCTTTGTATTTCCTGCGAAATTATTCGAATCTATCTAGGAGAGCATGTACTATTGACTCGGACTGTTTCGATTTCGAATCATGACAGGGTCTGATGGATCACAAATACTAGATAAAATGCCGCTAATGAAGAGAGTCACCAGAGTGATAGAGTACAAAATAGAGTAAGTAATTTTTGAGGATAAACTATCGAAATTAGGAACAACCACACTGTAGAAAAGAACAGTTTCAAGAGTAAGAACTAAATAGCTTGCTATTTGCGGTAATACCGGACTTTTAGAACAAGTTGTATTACTGTGATACTCATTCTGATTCATTATATTATTATGATAACATAGGGATTATTCAAATAAAATTATTTATTTGCCATTTTATTATTGATTTTAAAATAAGAAAGCAGTCATTTTTATCAGAGAAATTGCAAATTTAATTTGGGAGTTGGTAATTTAGGCCCTGATGAGAAATAAAAGCTTTTTGTTACTTATGTTATAATTAATATTCGGATGTCGTCTAACGAGCTAAAGAGTCTTAAGAGTAGATACTCTGACAAGTAATAAGACAATAATAGTTCAATCTGTAATCGCTCAATTAAGAGTGAACTTAACAATTTGTCAGTATAACTACCGCAATATCGCAAAAAATATACCAAAATAGAAAAAGAAATCTTAATAAAACAAACAAATAGGTATCTAGCTACCATCAACCTCGCCTGTAAGCCACACGCTACTCAGATACAAAGTATCCTATTCTGCAATAAGTAAGTGGCGTCGAGGGACTAAACTGGAAGATATAAAATTTTGGGGAAAGCAAGAGTTGGAACATAAAATGGTGTGATACGGGGGTTAGTAACTAAATTCTTCAAAAGATGCACTACCTTCAGAGAATTAACCACTTTCCAGCAATGAGTATCATTGCAAGGAAGAACAATCTTGCACTCACGTTGGCAAAGATGAAACAGCAATATCCTCATTAGTATGATTTTTACCCAAGAACATACTTGTACCCAAACGATCAGGCTAAGATTCGACACTATTTTAATTAATCCAAAAGGAGAGGCCTCCTAAAAACTTTTATAGTTAAGCCTGAAGCAGGTTGTCAAGGTAGAGGCATCTATCTCACTCAAAATCCAGCAGATATCGAAAAATAATAGCGCTGTGTGGTTCAAAAATATATATCAAATCCATTACTATACAAAGGGTTAAAATTCGATTTACGGATATATGTGCTTTTAGCGTGTTGCTAGCCTCTAAGAATTTATCTTTACAACGAAGGTCTGGTGCGTTTTTCAACTGAAAAATATGAGCTTCCTGACGCCTCCAATTTATCAAATTTTTACATGCATCTCACCAACTATGCAATAAATAAATCTAATCCTAATTATGAATACAATCACTCAATCAACGAAATGACGCATGGTCATAAAAAATCTTTGGCATAATTTTTTAAGATATTGAAGGAGATGGGGTATCGTGCTAATACCTACTGGAGTCAAATTAAGGATAACATCATTAAGACTTTAATTGCAGCTCAGCCTTACATTTTGGCCAATTACAAATCATCCCGCCCACTTGAACCAACCACCAATATGTGCTTCTAAGTACTTGGATTTGATTTTATCATTGATAATCAAGACAGATGTTTTTTACTTGAAGTAAATCATACACCTAGCTTTACCGCAGATACTCCTCTTGATCATGTTATCAAGAAAAATTTAATTAAGGATACCCTATTGATGATGAGAGTTAGTTAGGAGGAAATCAAAGTGAGAGAGGAGTTGGAGAGAGTAAAGCAAAGGGAAAAATATATTAAGCTCAAACATGCGAATAATGGACATTAGAAAGATGATATTGTAAAAATTATTAATTCAACAAGAGAAGCACAAGAAGAAGCTCTTCGTGGAACATATGAGAAGATTTTTCCCTGTAAAAATACAGGAAAACAGCAAAAATACTAATAAATCTTTGCATTTTCTACCAAGTCCTTTCAGAATAGTAGTCACTTCACTAATGTCTCAGCCTCATCGGCTAATAATATCTTAAATCATTTGAAATAAGGGAATCCCAAAATATTTTCAAGATAAAATCTCGCAAAAATAATCACTGATAAATCCTAATCTCTGAGTACTAGAAAAGACATTATTTATAATTATCATAATATACAACACAGTTTGCCAAGCACCAAGAAAGCTATACAGACGTTGCCAGCAGAGACTATCAGACTCGATAGTGAAGCCAAGAAACAGCTGAGCTGCCGAAATTCTTATAATGTAAATAGCAAAATAAAGATAAAAACATAAAAAAGTATCCCTTTCGAGTTACCTGAACCTGATTTAAGGAGAAAGGTGATTCAATCCGAATAAAAGGCATACCCGCACCAAACGTTTAATTTTTTAAAATCAATAGAATAAGCTCATGATTAAAATGCCAAGGAAGAGAAAACTAAAAATAGTCCGTAGTTTAATAAATTCAGTAAACGAATTCGGGCCTATAAAACTCCGCTAATGTTTTGATATTATTTGGTTTTTTCTCTAATACTCGTTATATTTTATGATATTTTAAAGAATGATGCTAAAAGAAATTATGCATTATGATATTAAGATTTCTTTATAGTGAAAAATTTTAGTTATCCTTCCAAACCTTTTATCCATGATCGAATGTATTATTACTTATCTATTAATATAATTGGTCAAATGAATACATCTTCAATACAATAACTCTCCACTCAACAACTCAAAGCACGATAGCTCTCCGAAGAGTATTTAAGGATACAGTAAAACACCGAGTATCTAACTCATATGGTTCGCTACTCTGCGCACAAACTAAAAGTGCCCGTAAGATCTGAAACTATACCGGACATTAAATCTTTGGCTGCATTGACAGTTCAATTAGCCTATCTACTATTCACTTGCCATATTAAGTGTACAAATATTATGATTTCCAATGCGTTACTATTAAAGCAACCAAGTCGAAAAGATGCTACTCCTTAAGTTTATTGTGAATATCTCCTGGAAAAGGAATTTTTAAATATGAACAAAGAGCAACAAAGTTTTGTATAAAAACAGTTTCAAATGCATGAGTTTAGCACACTGTACCCCTTAGCCTACTGTAAATACGCCATACAATATGTCAATAGATTGTTGGATATGGCACGGCCTCAGCTGTAAAAGATCAAGCAATCCTTTGATCGCATCGTAGCACGCCAATTCGTGAGTCTATAACCTATTGTCCGCAACTTCATAGAGCCTCAGTTAAATAAAATTCAACATCCGCGAGTGGTAATCTTAGCATTGTAATAGAGCGAACTTTTCAGGTAAAATAGTACTTTAGTGAAAGTAATGAACAACAGTATCTTTTCTGGAATTAGAAATTGTAAGAATAGACACATATTTGAAGAGGTATGCAAGTTAGAGAATAGATTATTAACTATTCGCGGTCCAAAGGATCCTCTAGAGCTGAATTCCTTGGAGGTAGAGTCAACTATTGAGGAAATGTTGCGATTCTTTATAAAAAATCATATTATGACAGTCGATCAGAGTATTCAAGATCCGGGCAAGAATGATCAAAATCCTAACAATCGGCCAAATCCTAAAATGCAGCAGGGGACCACAAAGATTTATGCACTGGGAGAAGTAGAAGGAGGAAATGCAGATAGAAAATATTTTTGTAAGATACAAGTCCCTGAGAAGATCATACGCGATTTTAATCCACAAGTATTCGATAGCATAATCTTTGAAGCCTTGAATAACTTTAGTCCTTCCAATTAAAATTAAATGCAGAATGGTGGCACTGAGATAAAGCCAGGAGGTGCAAAGAACGAATTTTTAATAGAGTTTATGCCTCAGAAAGGGCTGCTTTCAGTAAAATATATAACTCCTATCTAACTTAACATTGAAAACACCGATTTGGTGATGTACCAGTGCAACAACATCGCCTATCATTGGTCCAGTGTGAGCATGGAACTTGTGGAGAAATCTGCTAGCAAACAAGTTAAACGAAAATAGCGCTACCTGGCTCTAAAGACAATGACTCATCTTCATATAACGGATCGACCCCTCTTCAAATTTCTATTAATGCTGGACTTAGTAATGCTGTGTGCAAAGATTGCTGAACCATAATTGAAGAAAAATGTTGTGCGGAGCGAAGACTACTGCAAAGTAGAGGAGATTTCGCTAAAAATAGACCACCTAATTAAACTATTCATTCGAAAGGTGGAGAAGTATTATAAAACTATCTCCTAATCCTTCGCAGGTGTAAATAAAAACTAATCGTGATTTTCATAATTTGTATGTTCTATCTTAACAGTATATTAAAGATGGTTGGTGATTGTGTGGGCGATCATCATGATTGTATTTGGTCAATTGACATATTTAAAATTAATTATACATCTCATTTACGAGAGTACGATAAGAATTGATTAGATTTATCTTATAATAACTCTTGAATTTGGATCGTATTAAATATATTATTAGTAGTTGAGATCTAAATCCAATTATGACCAGTTCTAATGACAATAAAATATCTTTCCCTCAGTAGGAACAGATTCATATCAGATTATAAAAGAAGGGAAAGTAAGAGCAAGATCAATGTTAGATTAATCAGTTAAATGACGCATATATGAGTATGCTCAAAGATAAATAAACCAAAGCAAATTAAAAATAATCAAGTCAATAACTTAAAAATAATTATGAAATTAAACCAAATCAGTAGAAAATTCCTTTACCTCAAAATTAGCAAAAATTACAACCAAATCAAGAATTTCAACAATTTTCTGTTCAACAAGCTCCACAGTTTCAACCATTTCAATATGGTTGCAATCCATATCATCAATATCCGGGAGGTCGAGAGCATAGGGGAGGCCATCATGGATGGGGTAGAGGTCATCATTCTCATTGGCAACAACCACCACCTCCTCCATATATTCAAGGATTTGGACAGGGATAAAATCCCCAGTTTAGACCAATTTCTAATGGTTATGGAGGTTTTGGTGGTGGCTTTGGTAATTATCAAGCTCCACCTCCAGGATGGGGTGGAAATGATTATGGAGACAAAAAGAGATGGAGAGGAATGGGTAAATGTGGAGGCTGGGAAAGAGGAGAAAAGAATGAAAGGAGAAGACACAGAGGCGGTAGATCTGCATCTCGTTCTTCTTCTCGTTCATCTTCATCATCCTCCTAAGGCAGCCGATTTAGTTCTAACTCAAATCAAAATCAGCCAGTAAACTAATTTCAACAACAATTTCTACAATATCAAGCCAATGTTCGTGTATACTACGAAAAATAAATGACTGGATTCTTCTAATCTAGAGCAGTTAATGAGTTGCAACGATAAAAAATTATAAATAGATTAATTCAAAAGTTTCCACAGGGAGATTTCAATCCGCGATAACTGATTAAATGTTTATAACAAGCTGAAGAAATGAAATTAGTGTTTAAAATGTCATATTTCCGGATAGTTAAAGAAATCTTGAAGTTTAATTTTGATATGTATGAAGCTGCTCCCCGTCTTTCTGTTATACAGCAAAAGAAAATCAGAAAATTCGAGGCCGATAATGAATACAAATAAAAATATGGGGATGTAGACATGCCAGTTTTGTTTGATGTTGACGAACTGATTAATTTGGATTTGACCAAAACTGTGTTCTTAGTTGATGGCAACAACATTTTCCCCACTAACAAACATTTTAGAAGATATTTTCAAAGTTTTCTTCTCTCAGAAAAGATTGAGGCCCAACTTCGTTTGCAATGGCTTCTCTCTCATGCTTTATAACCTCAGGGCACTATTCTTTTCTTTGATGAAAAATATGACGAAGATACCTTTTAAATGACCAAACATTATATTATTCCCGATTAGGAGTTAAATCGTCTCAAGAATATTGAAGTTGTGTATGGTATCAATACTAAAGCAGACAACAAAATTATTGCCAGGTTGGAATAGATAAAGAAACAAAATATTGGAAAGAAAATTGTGCTGGTATCTGCGGACAGGGATCTGTATATGCGTTGCTTGGGCGTAACAGAAGCCGAGCACACTTCTGGCAAATATTTCTTCAAATTCTGCAAATATCGTATGTTTAGGCAGTATAAGGGCATTAAAGATAAAAAGACTCTAGCCAAAACCATTATGAAATATCACAATCGCTGAGTTGATGTTTACTCATTAAATTTAAACATATGATATTTGATCATATTATATTTGCACAATAAAAACGACCAAAGGTCAATTCCGTGACAATTTCAAAGAGTTCTCATATTTTTTCAGCACGCTGCCGCCTTCCTCTTTGCGGCGAGAGAACCCGCATCCATAGCGCGTGATAATGAATGATTTCTCAAAAGGTCTATCAGTGATTTATTCCTAAGTTTTTATTCTTTCACGATCTCTTTCTTTGTTGGCGTGGTAGAAAGAAGTTGAAGTCACTCTTACTCGTAAACTCTTTTTGGCGTTTATTGCCAGTCGATTGATGACTGATCCTTTCAAATTTTATCCGCTTTTGAGAAAAGCTGTGGCAGATCCAACCGCCAAGCCATCTCTCTTAGACAAGGATTCCTTCTTATCGATGAGCTTACCATCCTTGACTAATCCATGCCTGCTGAGATTTCCTTGTCTCTTCTATCGAATTGCAGGCAGTTTTATGCTAGTTTTTTCGATTCCGTTCAGATCTTAGAAATTGATAGTGACCATTTTATGGGCAGGTTGTGGCTGAATAGCATCTACTAGTGAGAACAGCGATTATTATGCCTATGTTCTCATATTTCGCTTCCTTAAAAGACCACTTTCCTCAACTTCAAGCTTTGCAGGAGTCGCTCGGAAGCAAGGAGTTCCACCAGAAACTTCTGATCCACTTTCCTCATCGATTTCTGGCAATTATTCTTTGGAGGGAGCTATTTGGAAGTACTCCATGAGAGTGAGCCCTATATAAGCTATTTTATGGCAGAAATACAGCTCTTGGATGCAGACTGTTGATGCTTCTGATTGGTGGACTGAAGATCAAGACTTCTTTTTTACAAGGGATGTGGCGAGCTATCATGTGAAGACTTCATGATTGGTTTAACTACAATATAATGATCGTTGCATATGCAAAAGAGGACTAACTCAAAGTCAAAAAGTTGAAATACAGTAACCTGTTCAGTTACTTAATCTTTGATTTTATATTAAAAAATCATGGAGGAACGACTAAATTAACAAAAATCACTTCTTTTCCAAGCCAAAATGATACAACTTCAATAACGATAAATTTTATTCTAGACTTATCATGGAAGAGCACCTTCAATTATCCAATGTATGGAAGCTGGATTTTACTTGGTAACCTCTAATTTTCCTCCATCCTACGAGCTATTATTCTTAATTCCCAGATACATTGAGGGTTAATGTACTGATCTGATACGATAAACGCCATTACCCTATGCTTCGGGAATCCATTGCTGGTTTGTGTTGCCTGTATGACTCCACTGTATGACTTTAGCTCCTGAAGATCGGCTTTCTCCAGCTATATCAAGAAATAGTCCAGTGAGCACATTTTGGATTAAACAGCTTTTATCTTGCCTAATCCACCTCCATCGTTGATTAAATCTGCGGTTAACTTCGTACTGAATAATTCGCTCCTCTAAATCAAATGTGCCTCCTGGAACATCCAAAGCTTTCCCCGATAGTTTATTGATGAGCACAAAGCTTGAAACTACAGTATTATTGTTTGGTATCTCTTCAAACCTAAACAGTTGATTTTCTGCATTGGGATCAAAAACTCCAAATTTAAGCGATCCTTCTAGGATGAGGGCTTTATTGCCTTTTTCTTATTCTTTAATCCAGTAATAAGTGAAAAATCCTGAAAGATTAGCCTTTACTAGAGAAAAAATCTGACTGGATTTTTGTTTACCAAACTCGAACAAAACATCCTTCCCATTGACAGTGAATACCAAACCTGTTTTGAGATTGACAATTTCATAGGCTAAAGCTGTGGAGCCCACATTTTCTACAAAATAAAGTTAACTGTCATCCTGTGGATTGTATTGATCTCCGATGATTTTAGACTCCTTGAATCTCTTGTGGTCAATTTCCTTTGGTTTTAGAGCGTGATCCATTGCTTTGTTAATGATGGCATAAATGCGACCCTTGATGAAAGTAGATTATTCGCCTTTCATATCTTCGGTTAAGATTATACTCTGAAGATACAATTAATATGAGATAATATAAGATCATTTGCAACCATTTAGAAAGCATTTGAATTATTGCCAGCTCGGCACTAATGCTTAATTTTCCTCCCCAGACTAACGACGGCCACTTTTCTTTTTTTGAATTTTTTGATAACCTTTTTTAACGGTTGCTGCTTTTCGATAGATCTATTCGATATTTTTTGGAAGAGCGGGAAGATCCTTGTGCTTGTTTGATGATAGTATTTAAAAGTCAGAATTGAAGGTAGTGGCAGTGAGGGGTTCTAGTTTTTCAGGCTCTTTATCAATTGAATCTGCAAGAGAAGTTTAACTCTTGTTTGTATCCACGATATAAGAATCCTAATCTTCATCGTTCCACTCCTACCTAGAATCCCTACTTTCATATCCTTTTTCCAGTTTTTATTTGCCTTAATAATACTCTTGCAGCCCTTTATGATTTCCTTGTTTTAAAAACTGTGCATATTTAACAAATCTGTGAATTTCGGTTTTGCCAACTGCTCCTGAGCCCATTCCTTTCATGAACTCTTCCACAACTGACTCATCCAATTCTTAAATTGAAATAATTTCTTTGTATAATCGAATGCTTTCGTCATTTTTGCGATTCAGCCATTATTGTCCGCTTTAACATTGCAATTAGGATAATAACCTTCTTATATTGTGGTCATCTTTTCTGTAGGGCGCATCAACTTTCAACTTATTTGCTTCATCTTAAAATTGTTCTGTCTAGAGAGCCAAAATTTATATGATTTGCTCAATAAATTAGAGATAAAAAGCATCTTTTGACTTAAGAATCATCTACATTCTATTAAAAGATTTTGGCCGATTTTAAACAATTTATAAAATTTGTTTAAGATTTAATAATCTTGTGGGAGGATAATCCATAATTTTTGCTTTATGTTCTCTCCATTCATAGAGGAGTTAATACAAAGCTTGATTTCTACTGTTTGAAATTGAATAATTTCCCTCAATTTCAACATAGTTTTGTTGGCAGTTATTTTATTTTTATTCTCTCTGTCTATATCTTCTCTACTATCTTTACTGAACTAAAAATATTTCTTTTTCTTCGAAAAAGTTCAATGGTTTGTGTTGATAAGGCTCCAGCAATAATTTAGGGTAATTAGCATAGGAAAGTACACTAAATTACTATGACCATTAATTTAAGAAGCCTCTGATGTTTTTCATATCCTTCATCATAGATGCATATCTTTATTTTAACTCCTATAATAGTTCAGGAGAAATCAAATAATCGGATCGACGAATCATCCGCAAAGTGCGTTTCGGCCGACTAATGTCATTCATAAATTAAAAATTAAAAAAGTTGACTCCAAAAGCATTCCAATCTCTTTTAGCATCCTCCAATATGATTGTTTCACTGTAGCAATATTTTACAATTTATGAGCTCTATAATATATTCTTCATTTCTTTGAGTTAATTGTGAAGAGCCAAGCCATCAATAAGATATCCCGAACTATTGAAAGTAATAATAAGCCAAGAAATCCATCCTTTATAACTCTAAGAAAAATCAGTTACTACATCCAAGAAGACATATCCTTTCTGCTTAATTGCGGACAACAATTCTTTAAATTTATAAGGCTAATTAACGAGCTGCAGAGTAGGAGTAGTATAAAGAGATATTGCAGAAGCTAATTGGAGGCTGAGAGTAATGAAACGATTGTAATATTAATGGATATTTTATTTAAAGTTGTAGACATTATCGACTTGAGTTTGTGTCGGGTGGCAAATGAGTACAGAGTTATCATTGTGTATATTCCACTTGATTTGGGGACGTTAGCACTTCTTAACTGACATATAATAATGAAATATTAACAACTTCAATAGTATATTATATTCTAAATTAAGAAAATAGAGCTTACAATAGTTTTTTCTTTTGGAATAAAATTACTCTCATAGTTGCTGTTTGCCAATGTATCTTATATTTTCTTAAAAATTCTTGGTCAATGACCAAATTCTATATTTATCTATCTATCTATCTATTTTCTTAAAAAATAGAGGGGTTGGGGTTGGGGTTGGGGTTG
>Ga0302185_10002094_pt1 | contig 13357 bp, 13 predicted proteins | sample II_Bog_E1_1_FD_200231 | JGI IMG/M metagenome (GOLD analysis project Ga0302185, IMG submission 200231) | Peat permafrost microbial communities from Stordalen Mire near Abisko, Sweden - II_Bog_E1_2 | ecosystem: Environmental > Terrestrial > Soil > Wetlands > Peat | place: Sweden: Abisko... | reverse complement strand
TAAAGAAGATAGTTATTTAACAGAACAAGAAAAGGATGCAATATTATTTGAATCACAATTAAATAAAGGTGATGCAAAGGAACAAACACCAATGTACGAGGATGATGACGAGGAGGAGGAGGAAGATAATGGAACTGGTGCAGCAGCATCAGCATTACTTCTTCCTCTTCCTCCTCGTCGTCTACCTACCAGACGTCGTGAAACACCAATGGTTACAGAGTATGTATCATTGTGACTAGGGGTGTGTTTTATTATCGCTTCTATTCCAGTAGTCAATCACACGATATTAATATATAAATTACTATCAGTCTTTGTTAATAATGGAAGAATAACTTCAATTAAATTTTGTTTCACAATGATATCATCCAATTCAGACATTGATTTTAATATAATAACAATATCATCTCCTATTGCTTCACTCCATATATTATTCTCTGTGTGTATATCATGCCCACCAATTCCAAAAATAATAATAGATCGTGTTGTATCATATGGAACTCTGCTATTAATAGTTAATCTTTTTTGATCAATCAAAGTAATTAAATATTCCATTTTTGTTTTGTGATATAAGAGTTAAGAATTAATCGTGTATTAACGCCTCGAAAAAACACAGACTAGTGAGTTGGGTCACACAAACGAAAAAATATTATATTATTTTGAAAGGGTGTATGACACCACACGCGTGACGAGTCGACATCACACCACACGACTCACACAACACATCACACGACTCACACAACACAAAAATGGATGAACAAACAGTAGTAATAGGCGAGGATGAACAAACAGTAGTAGGCGAGGATGAACAAACAGTAGTAGGCGAGGATGAACAAACAGTAGTAGGCGAGGATGAACAAACAGTAGTAATAGGCCAAACAGTAGTAGGCGAGGATGAACAAACAGTAGTAGGCGAGGATGAACAAACAGTAGTAATAGGCCAAACAGTAGTAGGCGAGGATGAACAAACAGTAGTAATAGGCCAAACAGTAGTAATAGGCCAAACAACAATAGACAAGGACGAACTAATTGATAATTATCGAGAAGGAGATATTAAATATATTATATCGCTTGAAATGTTTCATTTCTACTTAAAACGTGGTCTTCGCCCGTATCAAACAACAGGAATTGGTGAAACTATGTTACATCTCGCAAAATGTGCTGATGTTGTAGATGAATTAATACGCGTGCATGAATTACCCGTAGACATGGCGACTGTTTATGGCAATACGGCATTACATTATCATGCTCATCGTCCTGATATGGTAGCAGTGTTATTAAGAAATGGAGCAACAAATAAAATAAATCATGCTAAGAGCACACCATTGGATTTTGCGTTTATACACGATAATAAGGATGAGTCGGGCCCGACCACCAAATTTTTTAATCCATTTAAATGTATTCGATTGATGATTGGTTACTTTGGGGATCATCTTACCAACAAAAGGAATATAGGACGCACACAGACAAAAGAATGGTTAAAAGGTTATCAATGTTTTTATTACTTAATTAAAACATCGCGTTACGCACAATTACCAGGACCAACAATAGTAATCAATCCACATCCATTACCATTACATTTGATTTCTAATATATATGATAGACTTTATACAATGAAGGATGAGAACTTATAACGACTACACAGCAACTGTTTGGGCTAATACTCATCTGTAATCCCAACGCATAATAAAAATATAAATAAGAATAAGAAAGCTAATTAACACACACGATAACAATATATAATGTAATACACTAAGAATAAATAGACACCAAAATGGAAAATGATTCGATGATTTAACATACCATATCATTAAATCCATGGCACACAATATACACACATTAAAGAATGGAAATCGTTCCAGATCCATATTAAGTTTAAATTTCATTCCGTGGGATTTATTTATGAGTGAATCTCAAAGGGATTGTCCAGTGGGAGTAATCTCTCATAAATTTCACGAATTAAATGAATTGGTAACTCCACAGTAAAATTACGTTGTCCCAAACAACCTCGAGTGCGACTCAACATATACACAATGATTTTCACTAATTGAGATTCTGATATTTGAAATAATCTAATAAGTTTATCATGTGATCTATTCAAACGTTCACACACACCCCATTCGCAATTACATCTTGTATATGTAACTACATTGAGTTTAAGACATACTGGAACGATAGAACATAAAGTCTTCATTATTTTGTTTGACATCGCATGAACGAATAAACATGTTAGATTTGTTTTATGTAATTCCATTAGAAAATCATATAATACATCATCCGCAACCCTAGTGTCAATAGATAGATCACTAATGGATGATTTTATTAAATATCCTAATACCGATAACATGAATCCTTTATCATCGTCATCTGGCAATGAGCAAATCCAAGATGGTTCTGTGTGCCTCTGTATACTTAATTTCGTTGCGGAATGCAATACACGTATCATTTGAAGATGTGTCATTTGTGGTCGCGCGTGACGTGACTCGTACTCGTTGTCGTGGTGTGCACTCGTACTCGTTGTCGTGGTGTGCACTCGTACTCGTTGTCGTGGTGTGCACTCGTACTCGTTGTCGTCCTTGTAACCTGGTGTGCACTCGTACTCGTTGTCGTCCTTGTAACCTATCCACTACATAAAATAAACTTTAGCCAAAAAAAAATTAAATATAGATGCTTGAATATCACGAATTCCTTGAGTAAATTGAACAGAATACCAGGATGATGGTGAAACATTTAATGGTATACAAATCAATGATGTACTGTTCAAAAACGTCATTATATTATCTTTCCATCCATCCACTATGTACTCGACCCCATTATAAAAAACACGTTCATCTATGACCAAGAGTAGATCATTTCCATTGCGATATCGAATGATATTAATATCGTAATCCGTTGAATCGTGTATCAATGTGAGTGTTTGATTAAACCATTGTACACTTTGACATCTCCTAGTTGTATTTGCTGGTAGAAATACATTAATTAACACTGATTGTGACACAGACAATGAAGAATTTACTATAGTACCCCTACCACCACATATTTTATTATCTCTCGTTGATGTATCATCCCATGGATATAAACAATATGGAACTGGGTCAGTTGACACAGTCGTGTTCGTTATCAATGAAAATTGTAGATAATTATACCAATCTAATGGTGTATTTGGACCATAACCACTAATGCACGTTGAACAGAATGTAATTGGATCAGAAAATTCATTGCATCCACATCCACCTTCTTCACCAATGAAAGCATTTGAATAATAATCATCTGGATCACCATTAGCCCATGATTGTGGGAAATCATAATCAAATACACATTCATATTGAGTTTGATCTCTAGCAAATTTTTGACATTGTAAATTATCACTACATCTTCTAGCTGCTAAGAAAGTAAAATAAATATTTTGTAGATAAGCATAATCATCTGGATATGTTATGGATCGGAGCGAACGACCAGATATAGATAAACAGCCTGATGAATATACACCCCCAGTTGGAATAACATGATTAATTAAAATAGAATCTTTAAGATCTTGAAATAATCCAGTACCACCAACGGTGACATTACTACGATAATAATAAGAGATATTAAATGGCATTGAACCAACATATGAACCACTCCATAAAATTTGTACGGATTGAAATGGATAAAATGAATAATATGCTGATACTAATTCATCAATCTTTGTTTGATTTGGTGAAAATAGAGTAATAAAACGTTGTAGGGTAATTAATTCAGATTCATAAACAAATCCATCCGAACCACAATTTACTGTATAGGTCAAGTCGATCTCGGTGGTGTTTGGATAAAGTACAGCACATTCTATTCCTAATGGACTATATATTGCGACTGAAGTAATACCTGATTGAAGGATAGTAATATTCATTTCACTAATAATTTCACCTAATCCTAATGGTAATATCATTGAATTTCCTTGTATGATTGGCATTGTTGTCGTGTCACCATTGAGTAATGCATTCTCGTGGGTATATGGATTACCAAATGGATAATCAATGAGTGGAACAGATCCATCATGAGTAACAGTATAATTTGTAAATTCTAATCCAACAACAGAATCTTGTGGTGGTATATCAGCAAACCATGTTTCAGTAATTGAATCCCATACTTGTCCATCAAATGCTTCTTGTGCATATGAACCATCGATATCGTTTACACATATTTGATTATCTAACAAAGAAGCAAGAAAATTATATTCATCAATCGTCCATACATGATCACTACCAAATACTAAGGAGGGAATATATCCTTCAAATAATCCATACCCAGCACCCAATACATATGAATGTGGTACGATTGTTTGACCTAAACATGATTGAATTTGACATAAACCAAGTATTACACAAACATCTGCTAGGGTACGATCAATTGGATTTGAACAATCAAATCCACCATATGAATAACTAATTTCACTATATATGATTGCGGATTGAGAAATTAAGGAAGGAGCACAAAGGATGTATGAATTTGGATAAAATCCACTTTCTAATGATTCTTCTGACTCGAGCATAAGAGAATAATTCCAGGAGGATACCAATCTTGGTTGATCTGCAGCATTACACATATCACTACTATATGTAATATTAACTGGAAAGGATGCATTATTACAATATGCTACAATATCATCTATTAAAGGATTAATAATGAGTTGTATACCAACAGGAAAACTCCATATTCCAGCACCAACGCCACCAGGAGTTAATTGAATAATAGTTGGATTCACCGCGACTTGATATAAATAAGTAGTAGTAGATTCTATTGATGGATTAATATTGAAATAAGGTGTACTTAATGTATCATTCATTAAATCATCAATATCAAATTGACATTTACCTAATCGAAATATTGATTCTCTTCCAATTCCTCTTCCAAAACAATCAATCCATTCATTTGTCAATAATGAATAAGCATGTAAGATAGCACAGGATTTACCATAAAAGGAAGGAGTAATAAATTCAAGTGAATTTGATAATCCTAACAATTGATTACATTGACATTGCGATGCACCAGATAATCCACCCGAACCTCGTGGTGGATCTGTATTTTCACCACAAAATTGACGTCGTATGGCACCACTCTCATAACGATAACTAGATATACCAAATCCACATAATGCACCAGAATAATTTGGATCACACATACATTCTGTTAGGGTACAACCATATGGTGCAAATTGAGATGATTGAGGTAATTGATAAAGATAATAACTTCTATAGATTTCATTATTATAAAATGCACCAGCGTATTGTAAGGGATGATTACCACATGGTGAAAAATCTAATGAATAAGCGGATAGGATACAGGTTAATGGTGTTGGTGAAGAAACTACTATTCTTGTTACTGGTATATCTGATGGACAAATAAATGTTCCATTCGTTACCCAATTCCATTCTGGTGTAATGATGAGACTTAAATTACATGGAATTAATGGACCATAACCATCTTGAATCCATATATTAGTTGGTATACATCCTTGATCATTTTGTGATATTACTTTACTAATCGTAGTTCTTACTACTAGCAGGGTATAGGCTTGAAATGGTGTACTGGTAGGATATAATAGAATTGGTTGAATAATTTGATTAACAGGTGATTTACACGTACAGGTTGGACCACAATAACCATTATCACATACACATCCATTAATAAAACTATTATCACGATTACGACATATATTTGAACCCAATAAAGAATAATAATCTTCATTTAATCGTTGATTGGAATATCTTTCTCCACTGGGACAAACAATACCATGATTATTACAAAATGATTCAATAATTGGACCATTAATTTCAAATCCATTAGGCATTAACATTGGTAAATCACCAGTACAGATTACACCATCATAAGCTGGCTCAACTTTAATTGGTGACATTGGATCCATATTTACTCTAGTAATACATACACAATATCCATTACCCAATTGTGATTCAGTAAAACATGCACCATGATTTGAACCACCACAAATACCTTGATTTCCATAATAAAAAACACCTATGTGACGAGTTAGTTAGTTAGTCGTCAGCAGCGACGAGGACAGGACTTACCATTCATAATCCATCCCGTTGATAATGATGATGTTGGATCATCGGATGGGGAGGATGGACAATCACACACATTTCGTACGAATGCTGGTATGGATATCATATAATGAGCAGATGGACCAAAACCAGGTAGACATTGACAAAATCTTGGATTTCCATTATCACAAGCACCATGTCCATTAATATAACAATTTTCATAAAATACAATTAACCCACTAGTAGCATTACCTGAATTAAATGGTGGAACCATACATGAAGCGATTTGACAACCAACCCCAGACCATCCATCAAGACAAGTACATTCTACTGGATAACCAGGATGAGGAATACCAACTTGACCATATTTATATACGATTATGGTCTCATACGAATAACCAATGGCTGATCCCATAATGGATACATCCTTAGCAAAATAATAACATATAGGAAACATTGGTGTTTCACAATCTACATAATAAGATATTCCAACATCATCAACTGGATTATCCGTATTGGCAATAATATCATATGCTAAACAAACTTCGCCTTCTAAATTTACTCTAAACGGATAACCCGGATAACGATTCCAATATACAAAACGATTTTGAAGAAATAAATTAATATCAGGAGTATCACGATTTAATGCAGTAGAGAGAGGATTTAATTGTTCACACATTGAATCAGAAAAATCATTTACTGATTGATATTTAATTTCAGTATCAGGATTAAATTTATAATAACAATTTTCATGATAATATATCCATCCATCAATACATCTGTGTCATCATCGTGTGGTTAGTTGTCATCGCGGGGTCCAGCTAGTCGCACGGGTTACTTACCTAGTAATTTGCATACTCCTAGCACAATAATCAGTTGTCTTACCAAATACAAATCCACCTTGTTGTTGACAATCTTTATCTTTAGCATCTTCAACATTAATTGAATTTGCTATACCCTGCATATCTAAAAAGGGTGCAAAACATAATTTATTTAATGTATCTATTGGTGAAATCGCAATACCACCAATCATTAATATTACAGTGGAATAAGTTAAAAAAGGAATACCAGGTGGATAAAATTTTGAACAATCTGTTTCATATGCAGCAAAATTTGGATCAGGATTAATTTGTATGGGAACACCCAATAATCCTGGTGATTGCCATAAAGGATAACCACCACCTAATTCACCTTCAACAGTAAATGGATATACTGGTTCTAATGTTTCACGATCCGTCCTACCCGTATGATAATTACATTCCATACTATAATAAAATCTTGGTAACATAATTTTATTTAGGGAATAGGTAATATCATCAATAACTTGAGGTGGATTCAATACGAATGCATCAAATTGACCAGTGATTGATAATGTTCCATGACATCCATTATTATTAAATGTAATATTAAGTGGTAAAGAATTTAACCAATCTTCAGTTACGATGATATCAGATATCCATGTATTCTTAAAAAAATTTAATCCATCACCATTAGCAGTAGCCAATACAACATTTAATCCATAATCATCCTCATTCTCATATGCGCGACTAATGGTAATTCGTTGATAAGTATACGTACCAGTTCTACCATATATTCTTGTTTCATTTAATAATGTTGAATCTAATCCATCTAAATAATAAGGTAAATAATTCCCATTGAATTCAATGTTAAGAGTATCATTACAATTAGATGAGGATAATGTTAAATAAGGCATTTGAATATCCATCCATGTTACCAATGGAGCTTCACATCGTTGTCCAATTCCACTAATAATAGCTATTCCTTGTGCATCTAATAAATCGATGGCAGTAATATCACGATTATCTTTTGGATATGTAATACCTTGTTGTACAATCATTAATGGACCTAAACAAGTAAATTGATCACCACCATTAGCTTCACAATCACTTGAACCATATGAATACCAAAATACATTAACCATCGTTTGTTGTTCTATTTTTGATGGTTAGTCGTGTTTGGTCAGTCGTGTTTGGTTAGCCCACTTACCAATGAATGCTGATTGATCATCAACAATACAATTTGATGCTTCAATTGCTATTGATGGATTTGCTGAATTATCACATCCTCTTGGACTTACAACAACTTGAGTTGTTAAAGATGATTTACATACAACATAATTTGTTGTTGGAATGAGTGATGTTTCTATACCTAAAAAATATATGTTTGTACCAATTACCTTTACACACATAAACGTTTGAGGTATTGTTACATTTGAATTATAATAAAAGAATCCAGTTTGTTCTCCTAGAGTAATATTAAAAGATTCATAATTATTTCCCTTAACGAGACATAAAAATAACAACAAAAACAGTAACACAAACATTTAGTTTTTGTGATCGTGCACTACCATGACACCTTCAACCATTGGCACAATCTTTTATGGAACATTTTGTCGTTGCTTATTAGTATTATTTTTAATTCAAGGTATATTATTTTTTATATTATGGAGTTCCGGCTTTCTCCCATTATAGCTCCAGATGAGAAAACACGTTCATTAATTATAGATAATTTAGTTGAATTAGAATTCACTGCAAGAAGAATATATGATAATGCAATGAATTGTCGAATTAAACAATATAATCATGATAAGATACATATTACAAATCCATTGGATGTAAATTCAATTCCAATTGATATTATTCATGGTGATGCTATCCTGGTGGCACCACACACATATAGTGTAGATATTGTATATCCTTCTACAATCAATCATGATCGTTTTTTTTATCTTAAATGGAATATAATTTCAAAAACATTTAAAGAATGGATAAATATATTAGGTGATGATGACGGGAGCGACGATGATCGATTATATACGTTAAGACAATATATTTTAACAAGATATGGATCTGTCATACAACCATTAGAAGATGAATATGTTAAACCACCAGAAATTGATTATCAAAAGATTAGATTACAAGAAACACGATTGATAGGTGAAATTAAACCATTACTTGATCTACTCATTCGCCAATATCAAAACTTGATCAAATCAATACCAATTGAGAAACAACCAAAACCTCCATTATTACCTACTGATATCAATCACATATATATCATGCATACACATATTAAATCAATTGAAGGTGAAGTAGAAAATCAACAGATGTTAACAATATTTTATGATACGTATGGTCAATTGTTTTATTTAGAAAATAAATTACAAGAATCAATCACAAAAAATAAGGAGGTCATTCATAATATTGCAAAACAAGAACAAACACGATATGATGAACGTATAAAAAAACAAGAAAAAAGAAAAGAAGAATTATTTCAATTTCAAACTCATGTTAGACATTTATTATTTGGATGGTTTTATTATGGAAAAAAGGTCATTCAACAAGCACGTCAACCAGGAACTGGTTTAATTTCTCCTCATCCATTATCGGGTAATCAATTGATTGATCCAAACTTAGAACTAAAACCTATCTTACAAGAAGCGGAAATAACAGAAGTAACGACAAATAAGTCCACTATGATCCCAGGATCACAAACAGCAGAGCACATCCGAAATATGGATGTAGCACATGAGCGGGGGGCAAATGCTGCAAACGATGCAAAAACAGCGAAAGCTAAATTAAATGAAGAGAAGGCAAAACAGGAGATGGAACAACAAAGACAAAAACACGAGATGGAATTACTAGAGGAATCATTAAAAATAGAACAACAAAAACAGACAATGAATGCTAAACAACAAGCAATGGATGCTAAAGCGAAGATGCAGGAATGGGAAATTAAACAATCCGAACAAGAATATCTTGCGACACGTATGGATGCAGAAATGAAAGCACAAGAATTGAAGCAGGAAGCTATTAAAACACACATGAAGGTGTCAGAAGCTAATCAGGAATATAGAAAGTATGAAACACAACAAGAGAAATGGAAAGTCGAATTGGATATCATAAACGCAAAATTAAAAGCAGCAAACCAAGCTAATGATGCAACGGCAATGACTTCTATTGTAGAATTGGAGAAAAAGAAAGCAGAACTCGAGGAAGCAATTGCAAAAGAACAATATAGGCAAACACAAGCTGAAAATGCATCGATGCTTGGTGGCGCACAACAGAATGCACAGAATCAAAAACACGATGCTGCAGAGAGGATGGCAAATCTAAACGAAGCCAAGACTATAGCTCGAATAGAACTCGAGAAAACAAAACTAGAGAGCATGAACAATGATAACAACCACGATGTGGTTATGCATGGTATTCAGGAAGATCAAGCGAGGCAAATGAAGGTGACGAAGGTGTCAGAAGCACAAGAAAAGCTAAAACGAACGAAGCTACAGACGGAAGAACAAAAAATTACAAAGGATAACAAGGTTGATATGAATGAGATTAAACTTAAGGATGCAAATGATAATGCATCTACTAAAAGGATGTTAAACAAACTAACCACCACCGCAGCAGCAACTAAACTCTCCACAGTTAAACCGACAGTTAAACCTTCATCCTCAAAGAGATTGATTTAGGTTTATTTAACAACTCTTCAATTTGTTTTATATTTTCAATTTGTTTTGATATTAATAATAATTCGTTTGATAATTCATCCTTCGTTCGTTTGTTTGTCTTTTTGCATGGGGATGGACACGAACGACGACGAGGGGGAGGAGGAAGAGAACGAGATCGCCTCCTTCTTAATTTATCATAATCAATTTCAAATGATTCAAGTAATGTTGTAGCATTATGACAAATAACAGTCTTCCTGGGAATAGATAACATTACATTTGAAAATGTTAATTCAATATCATGATATACTTGTTCTTCAAATTCATATAATCCATCTAATAATTTTTTTTTAATTGTCATGAGATCAATTGGTTCAATTACACTTTCAATGTATATTGGATAAGTAATGGGTTGAATAAAAAATTGATTTTTATCAGCATATATTAAACGTTCTACTAATGGAAGCATTATTTTTGCTACATCATTTAAGGTTGATAATGATCTCTTTCGTACTAGTGATGGAATAGTAACAGGTTGATTATCATATTGACGAACTAAACACATTTGATTACCATCATATGTACCAGATAATGTAAATGAACCATACTTATTCTTACCCGATCCATGAACGATCCGATTGGATTCAAATGATAGATTAATATTTTTTTCTATTACCTTTTCATTATTGTTTGATTCTATGAAATATCCAGAGAGACGGGACGAGGACGATGGCGACGACGACGAGGACGACGGCGACGACGACGAGGACGACACTTGATATTCAAATGGAAACGTGACACCATTTTCATAACGCGACATATTCATTGCCCATAATCCTTTCCATGTCTTGCCATCATATACACCTCGTAAAGGAATTGGATTATTATTCGTAAGAATCATTTAACACAATAATATGTTGTGGTTGTTGTGGTGGTGTGAATGGTTCACAGGACAAAATCAATTATGTGAATTAATTAAAAATGAACAAGATATTGAGGAACACATCAAGAGATATCCTTATTCCTTCCTTGTAAACGATAATAAACCATTGGCTATGGCATGTAGACGTAAACAATATAAAATCGTGAAAACACTATTGGATGCCGGTGCAATTCCATCAGAATCAATCTTAATGGATCGTGTTGCATCTAATGATACTCAATCCGTTAAATATCTATTGGATGCGGGTGCAAATCCAAACGCATCATACACAAGTAAATATTATTTTTGGTATATAACAGCAATAGGTCAATCAATTAATCCATCATGTCCAATTGAAATATTAGAATCATTATTAATTGCTGGTGCGGATCCAAATAAGATATGTTATGACACTCAAGTAGCATTTCAACAAAGACCAACTGAATTATGTTATGACATAAAAAAATTATTTCATCTTCTTCGATATGGTGGCTATGTATGGAAAGATGATACGAAAGGTCCATTGATTAATCGTATGACAATTATTATTGATATGCTACTTTATGCAAGTGATATACAAAAAGATTGGATTAGAGAGATAAAGGAGTGGTTGTACTGACTCAATTGGATCAAGGTACTGACTCAATTGGATAAGGTACTGACTCAATTGGATAAGGTACTGACTCGATACAAATAGAGTGGATAAGGTACTGACTCGATTGGATAAGGTACTGACTCGATTGGATTAAAGAATTTTTATATTAAATGGTTTTGTCCATACAATAGAATTCATCGGGATACCACCACCATAAACGTGTGGATATAATTCACTGTTATTACCATTTCGACGACTTGGTTCCCATTTTACATTATTTACTAAATATAAATCAACACAAATTAATAATAATCCTCTTTGATTAATATATCGTTTTGCAGTCACATCAAGTTGTGATTTAGTACTTAAATGAATAAATCCATCCCTTCGATCTTTATTATCACCACAAATCAATCCTGCTTCTCCTGCTTTCTTTAATAAATGTCTTGGTAATATTTTATATGCAAGATTCATTTTGTGAGTGAGTGAGTGAGTGCTCACAGAGTCGCACTTAGCGTGTCTTAGTACCCGGTAGAATTCTTAGCGCACTTGACTTCTAGCTGAGAAATGAAATTATTTTTTGTTTTTTTGGAATATGCGCTACGGTTTAAATGATATGAAAGGATCTGATCCTATCAATACATCCTCCATGCCATGATCACAAAAGGATTGTAATCGACCGGGTCAGATAGACTGGTATCGAAAACGTATCACCAGTCCACCCTTTCGCGGATTTTACCACGCGCTAGTTAAAGTACTAGTGATTCTTACGGATTTTACCCGGCGCTAAGAAAGATATGAAACGCCAAATTCGATATTTATATTTATACTTTGATCACAGCACCATGCTATCCGCTCACAATACCACCCGATCCACTCACAATACCACCCGATCCACTCACAATACCACCCGATCCACTCACATAATTGGACTGAGCGATCGACGATTTGACTTCTTATTCTTCTTGGTATGTATCTTGTTTTTACCGTCTACGATCTCGATCTCGTCTTTGTTGATATCTTCAACAATATCATGATCCAGTTCCCGTCGAAGAGCAAGACAAGATAATAATGCAAATATAAATATAACTGTAATAATAATCCATCCAATTATTTCGATTGCTCCAATCATCCAACGTCCAATTGTTTCCATTTGTGGTCACAGCTCACGTCACGTTGTGTGTACCACTCACGTTGTGTGTACCACTCACGTTGTGTGTACCACACACGTGACTTACACGCATCACGTGTGTAAGTAAGTCCACTCACTAAAAATGAATCATATACAATTCTTTACTTATGCTAATGCTGATACAATTGAAGAAATGATATAT
>Ga0302185_10002088_pt1 | contig 13392 bp, 3 predicted proteins | sample II_Bog_E1_1_FD_200231 | JGI IMG/M metagenome (GOLD analysis project Ga0302185, IMG submission 200231) | Peat permafrost microbial communities from Stordalen Mire near Abisko, Sweden - II_Bog_E1_2 | ecosystem: Environmental > Terrestrial > Soil > Wetlands > Peat | place: Sweden: Abisko, Stordalen... | reverse complement strand
AACCCCTTAAAAATGATTAAAATCCAATTCCAATTTCAATTATATATTCTCATCGACCTTCGACGGTGGGAATATATATATTATATATTCTCGCCGACTGTTTAGGATATAAAGGGGCTAAGCCCTATCTAGTATCTATAGGATGGGAAATCGAGGAAATGAGAAAATAAGGAGATTAAAAGGAGTAGAAGTGGACATGATCATATGATAATGTTTTTCACATTTTTTTGGCACATAGTACAATTAAAAACACACATACCTATACGACTTTTCGACGCTGAGCACAATGTGAAGGTTCGTTTTTAATTTCCCCTTTATAAAAGATGAGCATTTTTTGATCCGTATCTAAACTCCTAAACGGTGAGTCCTCGGTCAATTTTTATCCAGGGAACGTCCTTTGGGCACATAACAATGGTTACGAATGTGCTGTAATAAAAAATCCTTTTTGCTAAAAAAGTGAAAAAAGTTGGGACGGTTATGAGATCAAAAAAGGGGAAAATTGAGCAAAAAAAATTTGGGAAATTTTTGTGTATAAAAAGTCAAATATATTAACTATAAAATATGTTTCCAAGCCGTAGTTTAGAGGGGGAGTTGATTTCAAGAGTTTAAATGATATAGAATTCACCGTTTAGGACTTTAAAAATTACTCTTAATTATCCTAATAGAAACATAAACATTAGATTTTGAACTTTGCAAAAATGATGTATCAGCGTGAGGATTACTTCAATAATTTATTAGTTGAAAAATTCCAAAATAACAAATATCAGGAATTTTTTATCTATCATTCATTGAATAAATACAACTTCTCTAAATCCTTAATAATTTTAAAATGGAAATAAACAAGCCAGATAAGGGTCTCTTTAAAGGAATGGGAAAACTATAGGGTGATCAGCACATTAATAAAAAGTACTTTCCTAGGGTAAGAAACATCCACCAATTCGAATTTACCCATAATCACCACAACGACTATATTTCCTCTTTCGAAAGATTTTTTAGTGCTAAGCATCATATTAATGCTTTTCCAGAGAGAGTCAAGCAAAATACAAATAATAGTACATTTCAATTAGGGCAAGATAATTCTAATTACTACAAGTCTTTATCGAAGGAAAATTACAAAAGATTTGAGAATGTTTTACCTCCAAAACCTATTAAACAAAAAGAAGAAGGGATTGCATTGGGAAACTAAATTAAAGGGCCAGCTCATTTTACTACAACTGCAATGTAAAAATTTGGAGTTCAATAACCGAAGGAAAAAAAGAGAATAGCATTTCATGATCGTGGGCTCCAAAGATTTAATCCAATTACTGGTGAAATTCGCACCCTTACCTTCGGATTTTAAGATTTTTCTATGAATCGAAACAATACTTATAAGGCTAACAATTTTACAGTTATTCCTCAGGGAGGATAAAACATTAACATTATAAATGGAAGAAAATTAACTTATAAATGATAAGTGAAATATTTGGATTGAAATATAAAATTATTATTAGACAAATATTTAAAAGGATAATATTTTTCTGTCATTGTTATGAAAATTATCCAAGATAAATATTTAGATCATATTGAGCAGAGTTATAAATAAAATAATCAGCTTATACTTTATTTTGATGCTTTAAACTTGAGAAAGCATGATCGAATTGATTCATATATTTTCCGCCAACAATTAATTCTTTTCTTATTTGCTATTTTTGAGATAACTTCACAATCTCTGTGACTCACCGAATAATCTTTTGTTAGTTGATAGTTTTAGTTGTCATTGTCTATAAAAATTCTTTTGTACATCTGTTTTTAATCATAACATTTTTGCTTTAATTGCGACAGAAGATTGGTTAAATCTAACTGAGTGATGCTGCCTTTATCAGGATCATGCGAATTTTGTTTCTGTCCTATGATCTGATGCATCTTTTTAATAATGTCTTTTGTCTATTTAAATTGGCCTAAGCAAATCATGCAATTAGCTTTTTTGTAATAAGCTTTGATGTGATTTTAGCCATCTTTTTCAGAAATGATGCGATTGCAAAGTTAAACAGCTCGTGAATACTCTTTTTTCTGATACAGACAGGTGGCAATGTTTAGCATTAGTGGATACTTTAATGTTAAATTTATTAGTTTAAGCTTTCTTTAATTTTTCTCTTGCATTTATATTCCCAATAAGGCTTCTAGATAAATTGAAATTGCATCATCATATTTTTCGTATTTGTAAAGTTGGTTTGCTTATTGTTTTTTTTAATGGATCCATGCTAACCTTTACTACTCAGAAAAATGTTTGAGTTATTGTAAAATTAAAGCATGCTTGTTTATGCGTTGCTGTTTTTCTTCAAGTTAACTCATCTACCTTCATAAAAAGTAAATTACATTGGTACAGGTTGCTATTTATCGTTGAGTTTGGCAAGCTACAGATTGCCAAGCTTTATTTGTTTACGAATTTATTACATTTTAAATTTATACGAATAAGAACCAAACAATATTTGCTTTGATAAATAATGATATGATTAATATTGAAAATTGATGATATAAAGCAATTATTATTAATAAATGAGTCAATCATAGAGAGATGTTTACTAAAATATTTTATGTAAATTTCTGCTCAATCTTCCAAAATAGTAGATATAGGATGTTACTCGCCTAAGTTATCATGCAGAAAAGGCATTCTATTATTACATAGACGAAGTCCTGACTGATAAAGATATCAAAGACTGGGAAAAACAACGTACTGATTTTTTGCATAAGCTCAAATAATACTGTCCAAACTGTGTTAAAATACATCCTCAACATCTTGTTACTAAAATGATTGAAAATAAACCTGTATGTGGTGCTATAATCTTCAACTCCGATAACTCTAAAATCCTTGTAGTCCGAGTGAGGGCAAAGTGGGGATTTCCAAAGGGAAAATCAAATCAAAATGAATTACCTTAAGAGTGTGCAATCCGATAAGTGCAAGAATAAACTGGTATCAATATATAAAGCAAACTAGATTCAAGAGTTAAAATTTAATTTGATATGCATGGAGGCTTATCAACTTTCTTTGTGGCTAGAGGAGTATGTGAGGCTGAACGCATTAAGATTGATAACAAATAAATTGATTAAATTACATGGATGAGGGTGGAAGAAATTCGTAGAAGTCAAAACAAATTTGTGGAAAGATCTCGATTTGCATGGGGTTTTTACGAGAGAAACTACTCAGGGAAGTAGTTCGCTGAGGTGTATATGCCGAAATATTCAAAAAAAGATAGTTAAATATTTGACTACAGTGCAAATCCGCTGATGGGATTTAAATTAGATCGAGTCAAGCTTTTTTCGATCATCTATGGAGCAGGTAGGCAGTGATATCAAAGAAAATTAAATTTTTAGTATAAAGATCACTTCATATTATCGAAAAAGCTTGTATTCTTTTTCTTTTTCATTTGATTGCTGACTTCCTGATGGCAAAGCTAAAGCCTTTACAAAAAGACTTCCGCTTCTTTGGCTATTATGGTAAATTACTTCATTTAGAATCCTAATTTTTCTTCAATTTTTTTAAATGACTCGACATCATATTGAGTGACAATCGTAATGGATTTACCCTTTTGTCCGATACGGGCTGTTCTTCCTACACGATGAATATAATTTTTAGGATCGCAAAGATCGTAATTGATGACAAATTAGATCATTGAAATATCGATGCCTCGGGCCGCCACGTCTGTGCAAATCAATATTTTAACTTAATCATTTTTAAATTTATTAAGGGATTTTTCTCTTTGTGGTTGACTCATGTCACCATGAAGACACTCAACATTAAAGCCAAGGCTATGGAGAACTAAGCTCAATCTCTCTGCCCCGAGCCTTGTTTGAGTAAAGACTAAGGTTTTAAAGTTTTTGTCTCTGTTTAGCAAATAAACAAGATAGCAGTCCTTCATCTTGGAAGGAATAAATATATAGAATTGCTATAAGTTTGAAACAGTTTGATACTTGGTGCTGACCTCGACTCTCACTGGATTGTTAAGAGATACTCTTTGAAGTTTTTATACTTTACTCGTGAGGGTGGCTGAAAATAAATAAGCTCTGCGATCTTGAGGGATCATGCTGATAATGGCATTAAATTGTTATTAAAAATCTTTATTTAATAGTTTGTCAGCTTCATCTAAAATTAAGTATTTTATGTTGTTTAGATGGAAGCCTTTAGTATTTTGAAGATGGTCAAGAATTCGACCCGGAGTTCCTACGATTACTGCCGGCTTTTTGGCAAGCTACAGCACTTGACTCATTGGATCAATGCCTCCGTAAAGAACAATTGAACTGATTTCCTAAATCCCAGCTTGATGAAATCTTTCAAAATAATCATTGATTTGCAGACAGAGCTATCGGGTTGGTGCAATGATGAGGGCCAATCCATAAGGCACTTTTTGACCTTTGTGATGAGTCAATATATAATTGATGATAGGCAAAACAAAAGCAAGTGTTTTTCCGCTTCCAGTTTATGAGAGACACAGTAAATCTTCATCTTTTAGGGAGTGTTTGAGAGTTTAAATTTGAATTTTAGTTGGTTTTTCATACCCAATTCTTTGAAGACAATCAATTATGTCTTGATGCAGTGAAAAATCTGAAAAATTAATATCTTCTTCGGCATGATTAGTCTATAGATGATGTGTTTCGCTGGCGTTAACTTGTATTTTTTGTTGTATGTCTTTCTCCTATGTAAATAACTCTTTTTTCTTGAAGTTGAAACTCATTTGATATATTATTAATAATTATCATATTGAAAATGAGAAAAGCACTAAAATTTCATTTTAATATAATACTCCCACATATTAATATTTATTTACTGAGGGTGAATTGAAATTAACTTTATTCCCTTTTTAGATGAGGTTTTGAATTTAATTAGATATCTTATTTTTTAGTTCAATACTAATTATTAATAATCAACTTATTCCATATGATTAACAAGGGTGCATAATCACTTCCTGCCAAGGATGCTCAAGCATACAAGCAACTTGCTGTACTTATAGACCAATGTTTAGAAGTTTTATGATGCCAAGAACTATAAAAAGGGACTTAAGAACACTGAAAAGCTATTAGAGACACATCCTGATCATCCTTAGACCAATGCTTTAAAGGCTCTTTTTCTGCAGGCTTTGGGAGAAGACAACAAGGCTCTAGAAGTAGCCAAAATATCCCTAATAAAAAGCAAAATGAAAAGCATGTTTTGCTGGCATACATGTGGAACCATCTACAAACAAAAAAAAGATTTCATTGAAGCTTCCAAGTGCTTTCAGAATGCACTTAAATTTTAACCTGAAAATATTCAACTTATGCGTGATACTGCATGCTTGTTAATTCAAGTGAGAGATCATGCCAATCATGTGGCTTCCCGATTTTCTATCCTCAGACTGAAGCCTAATATGATCCAGCATTGGGTAGCCTTTGCCCTAGCACATCATCTCGTAAGCTAAAACGTTATTATAGAGAGGCGATTTTCCCTCCCTTTTTAAGGCACTTGCATCATTAGACAACCTTGTGAAAACTGCAGATCTCAAGCCAACGGAATTAGCTCATTACTATCTTTACAAAGTCATTGCTTACCGAGATGCTGAAAAATATGATCTCGTGTATGAAGAACTGAATAAAAACAAAGATAAGATAAAGGATGATGTTTTGTATCACGAATTACTTTATAAGAGTTGCCTTTAACTTGGAAAAAAAATAGAGGCCGAAGCGGCTCTGTAATTTCTATTAAACAAATTTCCAGACAATGTGGAGTATCTTAAACAGTACCAGCATTTAAATATTCTTTAAAATAGAGAAGTTTATATTAAGGCAAGATAGCACTTTAAATCAAAAATTGCACGCATCTATGAACTGTGCTATATTGAGAATAGCTAAGATTTTAAAAAATAATTTGGAAATTTTATCAAGCCCTACTTTCAAAAAAATTTAATTAGTCTTTTTACTGAAATTCAAGTAATCTATGAGGCGGGAAAATATGAACTTATTGAGTAGACTTTGCTCAATTTTTAAAAAAACTTGCTTAATCACGTCTATCCAGACGGCACTTAAATTGTTTCTCCATCTGAATATCTGTGGAGTCTATATTTGCTCGCTCAGCATTATTCCTTGCACTTTGAAAGTCTTCCTAAAGCCCATTAGTACATAAAAAAAGCAATTGCTCACACTTGCACTGTTACTGAGTTTTATTTAGTCAAGGCTGACATTTAATACAAGCAACATAACAATTTCCAGAGCCTGAAGACCATTAACTAGGCAAGGAAAACTGATTTGGCTGATAGATACATGAACAATATATGCGTGAAATACCTTATGAAATGCGAACAATCGGATCTCGGAGAAAATGTTTTACGCATCTTTATGAGAGATTAGGCTAGCCTATATGAACTACAGAATCACTGGTATATCATTGAGGCAGGCAAGTCTTTACTAAAACAGAGAAAATTTGAAGCTGGGCTCCGTCACCTTGATTTTATTAGCAAACAATTCATAGATTTTCAAGGCAATGAATTTGATTTCCACACTTACTGTATTAGGAGATGGACTTTAAGAGAGTACACCGAGCTCATTTAGTTCAATGATAACATCTATGATGATAAAAAATATGTTGAAGCTGCTGGTTATGCTATCAAATATATAAAGTAGTACATTCATAAAATCGAAGAAGACTAGAAACTTGTTAAAGTTGAAGAAGTAAAGGAGGAGGAGAAATAAGCCAAAAAGAAAAAAAAGAAAAAAAAAGTTAATGAGGTCATCGAGGAAACTCCACAAGAAATGTTCAGGAAAAAAATAGATTATTTCGGAAAATAATATAATGAAAAGATAAAAAAGAATCCCATAGAGGAAGCTCTCAACTATGCCAAATGTGTATCCACCATCAAATATACTAATAAGGGCAATGCTCAGTAAAATCGATTATTTGGAAAGGCCTTTGAGGAAGCCATCGACATATTTATTCAATTTAAAAAACCTCTTCTTGTTTTAAGATTGCTTAACAAATTAAAAAGAACAAACTACTGCCCTTTTTCTGTTCACTTTGCCACGCTCAAAGCCATTCTCTACTGTAATTGTATTGTAATTCAGTCTAATCTTATTACAAGGATCCCAAGGCAAACGACATAGCCAAATAATTAATCACTTAATTTTTATAAAAAACCCTTGGTGCCAAATCTATTGGATAATATAACGAGATATAAATCAACAAATGGAATTCAACTGTTAACAGTGAATATAAATTCCTCGTCGAAACCAAAAGTAACAAAAATATTATAAAGGATCTGAAGCCAGCCTTATTCTTCAGAGTAATGATCTTAGGAATGATCTCATTCATCTTTACCTTAAAGAATTGACCAGACTAACCACGAATACTGTTCATTGGGCTGATCTCTCCCTCGTTTTTTATTTCACTCATAAGCTGTAATTCTACGGGCGATTGACGCCGGAGCTGAAAGTATATGTTTCTTGATTTAGTCGACTCTCAATAAGTTATGGAGCTCACATACATCATACTTCTCTGATTGGAGAAGCGACATTCCCAAATTACCAGAGAGCACTTGGTCTCAATGGTGGCTTTCAGATTACGATATTGAAAGATAATAGCTGGAAGAGAAGGCTGAGCATTAACAAAAAGAAGCGGTTGCCAAGAAATGATGAGATATGAAAATTAAATCAATGAATATGAACATCTTTTGATTGACTTGATGAATATTATCATATGGTTTCCTATAACTCATATAAAACGGATAATATTGAGAATAAGAAAACCTATGATCTCAACTCAATGTACCTTCTGCTAGCCATCCTTTGCCTTTCACACTCACATTGCTGGCGCTCTCTTCGAAAAATACTCTAGTAGTATCAATTTTTACTGTGTGCAGAAAGTGGAAGAACTGTTACGGGACGAACCAAATGAAGACAATGTTCGATTCAATTAAATACAATATATTGCAGACAATGGTGAGTATCTCAAAAGATAATACCAAGAGGAGGAGTTTCCTTCAAAGATTTAGCACCTTGCCTAGTATTATAAATTCAATCGAGACATTCCCCGCTGCTTTGATAAAAATATCACCTCGCTACTCTACAGATATCACGATGGTCTTCACGAGCTTGATTTCAGAAAAGTCAAAGCAGCCCTGAAAAGGGAACAAGGTATCTCGTTGACGTCTCAACAAAACGAAAGTTCAATGATGAATTCAGACGTATAAATAAAATCAAAATACAGCACAGTGCTGCAGCAATTAGGGGAAGATAGCAAGAATGAATCACACATTCTTAATAGTATTTGCCATAAAATTGGTGAGGCATATCATTAGATTAAGTGCGACTCAGATTTCAAAGGTACTTTCGCATAAAATCATGTAAAATTTGAACATTTTATCCACAGATAGCAAAATAAGATTAAGGCTGTTAATCTAATTAATAGAAAAAACAATCGGCAAAATAATATAGTACAATAGCCCCATCCCAATAAAGAAAACACCATGAGGAATGGAATTAATTTTTTAAAAAAGATAAAATCAAAGAAAAAATAAGTTTAAAAAACAACTGCCAATGAGACCATTTCGAGAGAGGAGAGAGCCAAGAAGGTTTAAAAATTAACCATCAAGCCCCTTTAAATTGACAAAGGACAACCGCTATTCAAACCATTAACTATTGCTCTAAGGACTGCAGGCCCCTCAAAGACCATAGACCAAATCTATAAATCAAGTTTCAATCATGATAAATATCAAAGTATTAAATCTAAAAGACCACTTGAAGCCAAGCCTTCAAAAGGTAAAACACTCAGGCCCTCCAGCAAAAGCCTCAGCAAGCTTAATAGTCATAAATAATCTCATGATAGGTATATAATGGAAACAGATAGGATGAATAAAGACGAAAATATAAAAATTGTGAAAAGAAGTTCAACCCTCAAACATATTTCAAACAGAAAAAGCCGGCAACCATCTATGGAAAGCCATAAAGTTCTGCCACTTGTAAAATAAATCAACGTTGTTTTGGAACCAAGAGCCAGCCATTACAAATAGACACAACCTAAAAGTCTTTCCAAATCAAAATCCAAGGTTAGATTGTCAAAATAACGCTCAAAATAATCTTTTCGAAGGAAGCAGCCCTCTATTTCTAACTTTCAAGAAACGACGATCATAAGTCAAAGGACAAGAGAAAATAAACAACGTACTGGCAGCAATGTTGACAGACTGCTAAACAAAAAATTAGCTTTATTTATGAATTCCTGATTAATTTGTATTTTTAATTATGATGAATGTAAGTCTGTAAATCACTTCTTTAGAAATAACAGTATATTCGATGTGGGTTATCGATGGGAGGAGTCTAACCCCTGCTTTAATTAATTTTTCATCAAATTACAAAAAATTATATTTACTGATGCTTGTTGATAATACCATATGACATTTAAATTTAGAAAATAATAGATATTTACCATCACCATCAATAATATTTAAAACAGCAACGCCTTTGGAATTTAGAGAATTAGGGCATAGGCCATCATCCAATATTACTGACTTATCAATATTTATCACAAAAACTGGAGTGCAGCCTGGCTTTAATTTTGAAATAGTTTAACACTATATTAGTTTATAATTTAATAGAACAACCTATCAAATGGAATTTGAGTCGATTCTCAATATCAACCACTACTCTGGAAGAGCTTCCAGATCTAAATATCAAGCCATTACCTATGATGTATGTACTCCATTATTTAGACCAGAAAAATATTGATTAATATGGTCATTAGATAAAATTTATCAGTCTATCGGGCAGCCAAGCTGCTCAATCTCAATCATTCAACTGCCAAGGTCATTCTTCGCAGGTATAAACGAAATGGAATTATTTTTAAAAGAAAATCGGAAGAAACTGAAGAAGAACTCCAGACTTAAAGAAGAAATTAAATTGAAAATGCAACATCCGTTTTATAGTCTCAAAAATCGATGGAGAAACCAGTATGTAACTAGCTACCTTTGCTGTTGATGTGGTATTATCCTGTAAGCATGGGAGAAGTCTATAACTTTAATAATGCCTCTATATTTTTGTGATTTGTATAGTTGTTTTTAGTAGGCAAAACAATCAAATAAAAATCAAGACAGGATCAGAAACTCTTAACTGAACTAAAGATAAAAGCCCTGATTTTTATCTATTTTGTTTTATGTTTCAAATTTTTGAAAACAGTACAATTTTAATTATATTCTTTTTATAATTTTACCTAAGTTCATTATTTAATATAGAAAACAAAATTTGAATTCTTTTTTTCAGAGAAGATCAGCTGAGTTATAAAGCTAGCTTGAGCTTGACATTTAATATCTGCTGTAAATTACCAGACATATCAGATATCTAATTATTTTACAATACAATTATTTCGTTCCAATTTTACCAACATTTGTTTGCCTCTTTCTATATTTCTTCACGATCAAAAAAAGAAAAGATAGATTGATCTTACAAATGAATGATGATTAAACAATCCAAAAAATGAGCAATACAATTAATTTCAAATAAACTATTGCTGCTTATCATTTTAACAATGTGCTTATCAGATGAATATTAATTGACGGATAATCCATATATTACTGATGGTAAATTATCTCTTGCAGTCAAATACTGATTACTCATCCTCACTATCTTCGTGCAAGTCAAACCAAAAAAGGTAAAGCATTTAAAAACTAAAATACTCATTATAATCATGGAGGACATATTGGGACTTGGGTTGCGATGATTTCTGTTCGAGAAAATGCGGTTCCTTTATATATGCCTGTTATCTTTTAGTTGAACGTTTGATTAAAGCTTGTGTATGTAATAGTCGTGGTATATCGAATTTATACGTATACTGTATAGACACGCTCCTTTACATCTGTTCTAGTGCACACAGGAGTACTAAAAGTCGGGGGAGGCACAGTTAATGGTAGTCCTCGAAACAATGTTTTTCCGAATTAAAATTAATCCCAGCTAAACTTTTATAGTTTGTAGCCAAGTTTTCTATCAACTTCAATTTCTGGTGCTTCGGCCTTAGACAAGATGGTTGGTATTAAGATTTATAGTTGTGTGTAATTATCATTTACAAATTTTCTGATTTTCTCTCCATGATACTTATTTTTGAAAATATTGTAAAAGGTCAGACCATAAATTTTAGTTTTTTTTGCTGAATCTGAATTAAAGATTGAAGTCAAAAGATTAGCTCCTCTATTCTCAAAACTTGTGCTGGAAATAGTATCCATGCTCAGGTCAGGCGGAGCAATATTGTCGTATTCTACGCCTATTTTTATTATTGTTGGGAAAGGCCGAAAGGTTAACTTTAGTCCTGTAAGATAATCATTCCCTACTTTCACTTCATAATATGCTGCAACGTTTGTTGCGCTTATTGATGAGTTACTCCAAGATCCGTTCCCATCTTTCACAACTACGTCTACCCTACTTGCAGTTCCATAAGTTAGAAATCGAGGTCTGCAATTCAACATAAGGCCATTCAACCCATCATTGTCACTGATTTTAGTTTGAAAACCGTTGACATAATAATCTTTGGGACACATCTTCAAGCCCTGCCATTCAAAAGAACCAAAATACTGCGCAGATGTTTGATCATCCCAGTTTTAAAAGTTGCAATATTTAAATTTGATTCCATTGGATCTCTGCGATAAAGTCTGTCCCCCATCGCAAATTGTTATAAATGGTTGTCCCCTTTATTTTGAGAGAGTGCATGTATAAGGCATTACCTTTTTGTAGTAGTTCATCTCAGCCCCGCAGATGAAGTATCTGGTGAAATTACTTTCTTGAGATGAAGTTATGTTTTGCCATTGACCGTCAGCACATGATTGTTGCATCGGTTGTGGAGTATCCTGCCCAAAGAGCAAAATAGGAAAGAGAATGAGACATGCAAGGACATAACCTGCCATTTTGAAGGTTAATATTTAAATTAATAAAACGTTAGAGACTGATTAGGCAATTAAATGATTTAAATAAGTTTTAAATAAGTCTAGTTGTTATAATTCATAGCTTACTTTACAAAATTGTTTTGAAGGACTCTATAAACAAACTAAACAAGATTGTAGGTTTAAATAGAGAATTTAGTAATCAAATTTAATATATCTTTTATGACTGACTTATGAATGTTTCATATCAAAATCAATTTAAAATTAAATGAGATATTTTCACTTTTCTCTTCTGCTTGCCATTATTCATACTAATCTGGTGATCACTAACATTTCCGCTCCCACAATGATCGAACTCCATCCCAAACTCATCAATGTTAAAGCAAACGTCACCATCCCTGTAACTTTACCTGCACCTGATACCCTTACCAGCGTAGTTTCCCTTTAGATTAAAGAGGGGTTATAATACTGCCAATTAGCTGAGGTTAAACCCTCATACTCGATAAGCACCATTCTTCAATTGGAGGGAATTACTTCCAAAGTCACTAATGGTAGTTGGGATGTCGAAATCATGAGCTTTGCATAGGACCCTAACACTTCGAATTTGTACACTCTCCTTGACAATGGAACTATTTTCGTCTCATTATTTCCTCTTGACAAAACTGAATACTTTAGAGCAATCCCTCTTAAATCATATACTTTTTAAAGTGTAGGAAACACTGAAACTTGGTTGACAAGCAAACACAAAATATTTGTTCTCGGCAATTCACTTTATCTCCTCAAGGAGTAAATTTTAACCAAGCTATATCTTTACGAAGAGGGTTACTGGAATGCTGGAAGTAACCCTCTTCTGAAAGGTGTACTGAAGGCTTAACTAATAAATGACAAAATTTATGCCCTCACAAATCAGTAGTTCTTTTGCTATGATGAAAAAGGACATATAACTTTCACAATAACAGGGGGAGTCAAATATGTAGATTTTTACATTGCTGGAACTTATTTTTTTATTTTAGATGCGGAAAAAGGATTAATTGTTCGCAATTTTCAGCAGGCGAATGTCAACAAAATTTTTGATTTACCTTAGTTAGGAAATGTAGTTAAAATACGAGGCTATGGCTATACTCTTTTTGCCATTTATTAAATCTAGCATCGAAATTATTTGGCCGAATATTTCATCATCGACGAGTAACTAGTCCTGAACCGCTATTATCACAAGTATTTCTTGATGCATATAGTTACTATGCGATTAAGGACATTCATGCCGGCAGAAACTATGCAGTCATAGATGCTTACAATTAGTTCATTCTTTTGCATCATTCCATTAACCGTCTCTCCTTTCAAGTGCTCACTCCAGTCTAACACCTTTATAAATCTTATGGAGTCAAAGTAATTGATATTGTTCTCCTAAATTAGTTGTAGGCCAATTTTTCGATGTTAATCGGATTGAAATCATCCATTTTCAAAATTACATTCTCTGCTCATCAGCAGGTATAAAGTCGCACCGATAATTATGGCATTAACTCTCAGTATGTGA
>Ga0302185_10002087_pt1 | contig 13392 bp, 10 predicted proteins | sample II_Bog_E1_1_FD_200231 | JGI IMG/M metagenome (GOLD analysis project Ga0302185, IMG submission 200231) | Peat permafrost microbial communities from Stordalen Mire near Abisko, Sweden - II_Bog_E1_2 | ecosystem: Environmental > Terrestrial > Soil > Wetlands > Peat | place: Sweden: Abisko... | reverse complement strand
CTCCCTATGTATTGAAAGCGGATGGACTGGCTGCAGGAAAGGGTGTTCTGATCATAAACGATCCGGACGAAACGATTGTCGAACTAAAAGCAATGCTTCACGGAAAATTCGGAGCTGCCAGTAATACCGTTGTGATTGAAGAATTCCTTTCAGGGATTGAATGCTCGGTTTTTGTAATGACCGATGGAGTCCATTATAAAATTCTGCCTGTAGCCAAGGATTATAAACGAATTGGTGAAGGCGACAAGGGACTGAATACGGGAGGTATGGGCGCTGTTTCGCCGGTTCCTTTTGCAAATGAAGTATTTATGCGTAAAGTGGAGGAGCGAATCATTAAGCCTACAATTGAAGGACTGATAAGCGAAGGCATTTTATACAAGGGGTTTATTTTCCTGGGTCTGATTAAAGTAAATGACGAACCATACACCATTGAATACAATGCCCGCATGGGAGATCCTGAAACTGAAGTTGTGATGTTACGTATTAAAAGTGATTTCGTGGAGTTACTCGAAGGAGTTGCCAATGGCAATCTGGATGAAAAGACTATTGAGATTGATGACCGCACTGCAGTTACCGTTATGTTGGTATCCGGTGGTTATCCTGAAGAGTATGCAAAAGGAAAAGAAATCAGTGGAATTGGAAATATTGATGGAAGTATTGTATTTCATGCAGGTACTGCATCAAAAGACGGAGAACTTGTTACCAACGGCGGACGTGTCATAGCTGTCAGTTCATATGGAACATCAAAAGCAGAAGCACTGGCTATCTCATTTGCTAATGCCCAAAAGATTCAGTTTGAAGGCAAATATTTCCGTAAAGATATAGGTTTTGATATTTAACGAAATACAATAATTACGAATTACAATAATTACGAATTACAATAATTACGAATTACTCGAATTAAAACTAATTACACGAATTCCAGGGGCAGAGATTAATTTATGGAAAAGAAAAAGAAATATACTGATAAAGAGCTGTTATTAAACTTTGATTTTGATGATATAAAGTCAGATGTAAAGCCAAAATTAAATTCGGTTATAAAAACCAATAAACTTCAAATAGTTAAAAGCAAGAAACAGGTGTTGAGTAAAAATCAGCAGAACTTCAATAAGCTGATTAAAAAAATAGAAGCTCTTGAAAAGCAAATTGTTGATACAAAAAATCTTGCCTTTGAGTTAACAATTGCGTATTCAAAAGAAATATCACCTGTTCAGAAAACGTTAGGAAAAGCATATTTTGAGTTTGCCACTATACTTGATAGTTATGTTCAAAATATAAAACTAACTAACAGGCAAAATGATGATTTTGAAAATCATATTATGGACTTGTTCAATATAGCGTTGACTTACACTGAACCTAATGAACAGGAAGAGGCTTTGTACAATAAATACGGTAATGTTTCTTACAAAGAAATGTTGGAAGTTGAAAAACTCGATTTATTTGAGCAGTTTCGTGACTTTATGGAAGATGAAATGGGGGTAGATGTAGGCGATATGGATTTTGATATGTCAAACGAAGAAGAAGCCCGTAAGTATGCCGAAAAACTAAAGGAACAACTCGATAAAAAGAATCAGGAAGAGGAAGAGATAGAACAGAATAAGAAAAAAACAAAAAAACAAATAGAAGAAGAGCAAAAACAAAAGCTAGAAGATGAATTGTCAAAAAAATCACTTCGTTCGATCTATATTTCACTCGCTAAAATGCTTCATCCTGATACGGAAATAAATGAAGATCAAAAAGCAGAGAAGACCGAATTGATGAAGAAAGTGACTGTTGCATATGATCAAAAAGATCTGGCCACTTTGTTGAAACTGGAAATGGAATGGGTGAACCGGACAGCGGACGATTTACAAAAGCTCACGGATGGAAAATTAAAACTATATAACAAAGTATTGAGTGAGCAGGTCGATGAATTAGAAGAGGAATTATGTCAACTAAAAATGAACCCTGCTTATACAACTATTTTTGAATTGCTTAATTATTCTTCTAAGTATGCTCATACTTTACTAAAAACTCAAAAAAAAGAAATTCTTTCTGAATTAGAAGGCATTAAATCAAAACAATTGATTTTTCAAAAGAAGAAGAAACCTAAATCAGTTTTAATAAAATATCTGGAAGAAGTATCAGAATTAGAAGATGACTTCGATGAGTTTGATGATTATGATGTTTTTGGTGATGAAGGAGAAGGTGAAGATGATGATGTTTTTGGGGAAATGCTTTACAATCTGATGTCAGGTAAAAAAATAAGAAAGTAAAAAAACGTTGTTAAATATATGATACAACCGGTTTTAGTGTGAAGAAGAAAATCTAACCACAAAAGTTATTTCGTAGAAAAGGAAAATAAGAAGAAAGAAAAAAATACATAACCACAATAGACACAATAGGACACAAAAAAACAATAAAGAAAAGAACACAATAGGAAAATACCTGGCGGTATTTTAAGATTTTATAAATAATCAAATTGCAAATAGAATCTGTTATTGTTACAATAGAAATAAAAGAAATAATAACTAATCCTTTCAGCAAAGTTATTGTTTTAAAATTCTAAAATGTGTTTGGTATTTTCTATTGTGTACTTTTGTATCTCGTGGTTAAGTTTCTTTAGTATTTTTCTGTTGTATCCTTTTGTGGTTAAGTATTTTGTGTTTTTCTATTGTGTTCTATGTGCCTATGTGGTTAATTTTATCTTTGTAACTTTTGTGGTGAGATATTTATTATTTTAATATTTTCACAACAAACCCTGTAGAACCAACTATGTAAACTGAAATTCGTGTAATTAGATTTTAATTCGTATAATTCGTAGATGAGATGGCAAAGATATTAGTAATTGATGATGAGCGCAGCATTCGAAATACGCTGAAAGATATTCTTGAATTTGAAAAACATCAGGTCTCAACGGCTGAAAATGGTAAGCTTGGTCTGGAAGCGGCTCAAAATAATGTGTTTGATTTGATTTTTTCGGATATAAAAATGCCTGAAATGGATGGAATAGAATTGCTTGTTCATTTACATGAATATAGCATTGAAGCGCCTATTGTGATGATTTCGGGACATGGAAACATAGAAACTGCTGTTGAATGTATAAAAAAAGGAGCTTTTGATTTTATTGAAAAGCCTATTGATTTAAACAGATTACTTGTTACAGTCAGGAATGCCCTCGAACGGAATAATCTGGTTGCCGAATCGAAAACATTAAAGAAGAAGGTTGCAAAAAAACTTCAAATGGTGGGGACTTCTCCTGCAATAGAAAAAGTCAGGAAGATGATTGAACGGGTTGCACCAACCGATGCACGGGTGATGATAACAGGTGATAACGGAACCGGAAAAGAAATTGTAGCCAGATTGCTTTATGAGCAAAGCAACAGGTCGGATGCAGCCTATGTTGAAGTGAACTGTGCTGCCATCCCTTCCGAACTGATTGAAAGCGAATTATTCGGACATGAAAAAGGGGCTTTTACTTCGGCAATAAGACAACGAATTGGAAAGTTTGAACAGGCAGACGGGGGAACTATATTTTTGGATGAAATAGGAGATATGAGTCTTTCGGCCCAAACCAAGGTACTCCGTGTGCTACAGGAAAATGAACTGACACGGGTAGGCAGCGACAAAGTCATTAAAGTCAATGTGAGGGTTATTGCAGCTACCAATAAGAATCTGAAAAAAGAAATTGAAAAAGGGAATTTTCGTGAAGATTTATTCCACAGGTTGAATGTCATCCCAATCCATGTTCCTGCACTTGATGAGCGCAAAGAAGATATTCCACTGCTAGTCACTCATTTTTGTGAACTTATTTGCAGTGATCAGGGAATTCACCCTAAAGTTTTTGAAGATTCAGCCATTGAATCACTTATATCACGCCCCTGGACCGGAAATATCCGTGAACTCCGGAATATCGTAGAAAGGTTGATTATATTGGGTGGTGCCACCATTACAAAGGAAGATGTTGAAATGTTCGGTTAAAATGAACTAGTGTTAAGTAGATTTGAAAATGAATCAATTTGAAAATTTGAAAATGAAATAAATCAATGATTTATGATGATCTCAATACATAGATTTATCTTAATATTGTAATATATAAATGCCGGTAAATTTTATATTTACCGGCATTTATATATATAGCTTTTTACACATTAAACCTGAAGTGCATAATATCCCCATCCTGCACGACGTATTCTTTCCCTTCCACGTACATTTTACCAGCCTCTTTACAGGCTGCTTCCGTGCCAAGGGTAGTATAATCGAGATATTTGATTACTTCGGCGCGGATAAACCCTTTTTCGAAATCGGTATGTATCACACCGGCACACTGAGGTGCTTTCCATCCTTTTCCAAATGTCCAGGCACGTACTTCCGGAACACCGACAGTGAAATAAGTTTGCAGGTTCAACAAATGATAAGCTGTTCGTATCAAACGTGAAACACCCGATTCATTCAATCCTATTTCTTCGAGGAACATTTGACGTTCATCGTATGTATCCAGTTCAGCGATATCAGCTTCAGTAGCAGCTGCCACAACTAATATCTCTGCATTTTCATCTGTTATGGATTTCCTGACAGCCTCCACATAAGCATTCCCGCTTTTAGCAGAAGCTTCATCTACATTGCATATATACATTACAGGTTTATCTGTCAATAAAAACAAGTCTTTTACCAGCTTTTTAACCAAAGGGTCCAGTATCACCGTACGGGCCGATTTACCCTGTTGTAAGGCAGCACGGTATTTCACTAAAATATCATAGATTGTTTTAGCAGTCTTGTCGCCTCCTGTTTGTGCCTGTTTCTGTATTTTTGTAATACGGCTTTCCACAGTTTCCAGGTCTTTCAACTGCAATTCCGTATCGATAATCTCTTTATCACGAACCGGATCAATACTCCCGTCGACATGAATGATGTTGTCATTATCAAAACAACGAAGCACATGCAAAATGGCATCTGTTTCGCGGATATTGGCTAAAAACTTATTTCCTAATCCTTCGCCTTTACTGGCCCCTTTTACAAGTCCTGCAATGTCAACAATTTCAACTGTAGTAGGAACAATACTTTTTGGATGAATCATTTCTACCAGTTTATTCAGCCGTTCATCCGGTACGGTAATGACACCGACATTTGGTTCAATAGTACAAAAAGGAAAGTTTGCAGCCTGAGCTTTAGCATTTGATAAACAGTTAAATAAAGTAGATTTACCTACATTAGGTAAACCGACAATACCACATTGAAGAGCCATGGTTTTTTAGTTTGAAGTTTGAAAAGTCTGAAGTTTGAAAAATTTACATGAATAAACAGTTCATCATTTTCGGAGTGCAAAGGTACAAAAAATAATGGATGGAAACTTATCCCTCTGCCACGAAAGATTCTTAGCTTGAAAAGTTTGAAAAGTTTGAAGAGTTTGAAAAGTTTGAAGTTTGAAAAGTTTGAAGAGTTCCGATGAATCGGAATGTCGCATACTCCATTTGAAGTTCCGATAAACCGGAATGTCGCATACTCCATTTGAAAAGTTTATAGCCTTTTGACCAATTGAACAGATTTCATTACTGAAATCTGGTTTGCTGTTTTAAAATTTCTGACAGATTCCAATCCGGAGTGATTAACAGGACAAGTGAATCTACTACTTAAAATCATACTTAATTAGGGTCTGCTGAAAAACAGTTATATTTCAGATTAATATACAATTACTATGCATTTTTCATTCTTTGGAACAAGGATTTTTTTATTTTTAGTTTAAAACTTAAGCACTTAATTTGTTTTAATTATAAAAATCCTGTAAGGATTTCCTATGAATATGCACAGGTAACTCCTCTGGAGTTATTCAGCAGACCCTAATTACTCTTCTTCTTCTTCATCTTCATATGGAGAAAAATGCAAAGATACCAACATGAATTTTGATCCCTTTATTTTACTTATAACTTCCTTTTTGAATTTTTCAGGGATCTCTAAAATATAAATTGCCTTGAGAAGTGCCTCTAATTTTGTTGCATTCACTTCATTCTCAATTAATCTTATTAGTGTTAAAATGTAATTCATAAATTCAATTTCGTGCAACATCGTACGGTAATAAAACAGACTGTGAAGATCAGGCATTAAATTGGTTTGCACTTTTGGTAAGTACTCATTATAAGGAAGTAAAAGTTGCAATTTAAAAATAGGATAAAAAGGGTATTTTTCATAATTATCTATTGCCATTTCAAAACATTTATCTTCTTTATCATTCATTTCCAGAATCATAAATTCAAGTAGACGAACAGCAGGTATATTGCCCACTAATTTTTTAAGCTCTTTGACCTTTTTTGTTCCTTTTTTATCGAATTCTTTGACAAGGTTATAGGATTTAAGAAAAAGGTCAGTCATTTGATCTGTAATAATCAGATCACCTTGTTCTATGCCCCAAAGTTCAAATGGGATTTCTTCGAATGGCATGATACCAACTCTCAGATTATTAACATAGGCATTACATAAATCATCAACTAAATTATTGTCGATAAGACCGTTAAAAACAAATTTAATAAGGTCGGCTAATTTTATATAATCTTCCATATCCGGACTTATCAACGAGTCCGTTAATTGATTAAACAACTCTTGTATTTCTTCAAAAGTCAGTTTGCTAAATTCCTCATCCTCAGTCTTCATTATCATCTTTATTAAAATCTATATCCTCATCTTCATCCATTTCAGATTTAAATGGAATAATATAATTATAATTTCCTTTACCGACTGAGCGATCTAATTGAGCGATAATCCGGTTAGATTCCTGTTCGCTTTGCCATTCGCTTTTGACATAGAGCGGTTTCCCATTTTTACCACATTCAATTTGTATCAATTCAACCTCATCGGTGTCCTCTTCCAAAATATATTTTGCAACAGAAAAATCTTTATGTGGATTAAATCCCAATTCCTTTGCAAATTCAAGACCGGCGTAAACAATATTATGTGCCAATTCATAGGAAACAGAAATCAATTTCAACCGACTAATCTTGGAAATCGTATTTCTATATTCGGATTTTGATACATTAAATAAAAAGTGTGCATCTTTTACTCCCAAACAGCTCAAATCAACCAAATAAAATCCAACAGTTATATTCCCATTGGTGTGGACTCGTGCTACTGAAACGGAAGCCATTTTACTGACTTCCCAATCTTCATTTATCATGCATTCAAAAACCGGCAGGTTACGTGCTTTCTGACGGATATAATTCTCCGGGCTCAATTGCTGAACTTGTTGTGTCTGTTTTTTCTTTGCCATTTTACTTACTATATTTTAGGGTTTTATGATCGAAAATGATATACAACTTAAAGAGTTTAAAAAGTTTGAAGTTTGAAAAGTTTGAAAGGTTTCGGGTTCTGCAGTCTTTTGTCTTGGTTCTTGGTTCTTTTGTCTTTCACCCTTTAGTCGCACTCCCACAAATTCAGGAATAAGGAGCGAGGAATGAGTGGGAAGGACGACCTTTCAAGACCTGAAAAATTTCAGATCAGCAACACTCAACACCCTTTTAGTCGCACTCCCACTTCTAAGGCACAATCATTCTGCAATAAAGACCAAGTGGGAGGGCGACAGGGCAGTAACCGCAAACCTTTCAAACCGCAAACCTTTCAAACTTCAAACTCTTCAAACCCTTCAAACTTCAAACTCTTTTAACGCGGAACGTCTTTACCTTTTTAGTCGCACTCCCACATCTAAGGCACAATTATTCTGCAATAAAGACCAAGTGGGAGGGCGACAGGGCAGTAACCGCAAACCTTTCAAACCGCAAACCTTTCAAACTTCAAACTCTTTTAACGAGGATCGTCTTTACCTTTTAGTCGCACTCCCACATCTATGGCAAATCGTTCTGCAATAAAGACCAAGTGGGAGGGCGACAGGGCAGTAACCGCAAACCCTTCAAACTTCAAACCTTTCAAACTTCAAACCCTTCAAACTTCAAACTCTTTTAACGCGGAACGTCTTTACCCTTTTAGTCGCACTCCCACTTCTAAGGCACAATCATTCTGCAATAAAGACCAAGTGGGAGGGCGACAGGGCAGTAATCGCAAACCCTTCAAACTTCAAACTCTTCAAACCCGGAACGTCTTTACCTTTTAGTCGCACTCCCACATCTATGGCAAATCGTTCTGCAATCAAGACCAAGTGGGAGGGCGACAGGGCAGTAACCGCAAACCTTTCAAACCGCAAACCTTTCAAACTTCAAACCCTTCAAACTTCAAACTCTTCAAACCCGGAACGTCTTTACCTTTTAGTCGCACTCCCACTTCTAAGGCACAATCATTCTGCAATAAAGACCAAGTGGGAGGGCGACAGGGCAGTAACCGCAAACCCTTCAAACTTCAAACCATTCAAACTCTTCAAACACTGAACACTGAACGTCTTTACCTTTTAGTCGCACTCCCACTTCTAAGGCACAATCATTCTGCAATAAAGACCAAGTGGGAGGGCGACAGGGCAGTAACCGCAAACCCTTCAAACTTCAAACTCTTCAAACTCTTCAAACACTGAACCCGGAACATCTTTACCTTTTAGTCGCACTCCCACATCTATGGCACAATCATTCTGCAATCAAGACCAAGTGGGAGGGCGACTGGGTCTAACTTCAAACTCTTCAAACTTCAAACTTCAAACTCTTCAAATTTTTCAGACTCCCTTTCCCCAAATCTCTTCAATTACTTTCGGGAAATGTTCATATTCCAGGGCATGTACTTTCTCAGCAATCATTTCAGGCGTATCGGTTGGCAGTACCGGACAGGTTACCTGAAAGATAATACTTCCTTCATCATAATTGCTGTTAACGTAATGAATGGTGATGCCCGATTCGGCTTCACGGGCTTCGGCTACGGCTTCATGTACCCGCATACCAAACATTCCTTTGCCACCATGCTTTGGAAGTAAAGCCGGATGAATATTAATGATTCTATTTGGGAACGCAAGTATTAAAGTTTGTGGAATTTTGAGCAGGAAGCCAGCCAAAACGATGCAATCAATGTTATACTCTTTCAATAGCATAAGAATTTTTTCTCCATCGGCGAAATCATCACGCGAAAATGTAAAAGAAGGTATTGCCAGTTTTTTTGCCCGGCTATGCACAAAGGCATCTGATTTGTTGGAAACTATCAGCGGAAAGCTGAAATTGGAATTTTGCGAAAAATAGTGAACTATATTTTCAGCATTAGAACCGGAACCGGAAGCGAAAAGAGCTATTTTTAAAGACATGTTAATTGGTTGTTATTGCACAAAATCAGGTTTAATGTGCAAAAGAAGTATTTTTTTTCAACAAATACGAGGTTATGTCGAGAAAATTTCTTTCCTTTGCACCGCAAAATTATAAAACAATTTCTATTTATAAACTTAAAAACAAAAATTATGTCAGAAGTAGAAGCTAAAGTAAAAGCAATTATTGTAGATAAATTAGGCGTTGAAGAAGCAGATGTAACTCCAACAGCTAGTTTTACGAACGATCTTGGAGCTGATTCACTGGATACTGTAGAATTGATTATGGAATTCGAAAAGGAATTCGGCATTTCTATCCCAGACGAACAAGCAGAAAAAATAGCTACTGTAGGCGACGCTATCGCACACATCGAAGCTTTACAAAAATAAACTTACTCCCTAATTAATTATGGAATTGAAAAGAGTTGTAGTAACAGGTTTAGGTGCAATTACTCCGGTAGGTTCTTCCATCCCTGAAATGTGGGAGAATATCCTGAATGGAGTAAGCGGAGCCGGGCCTATTACGCATTTCGATGCTTCTAAATTTAAAACAAAATTTGCTTGTGAGGTCAAGGATTTTGATCCGTTGAAATACTTCGACCGGAAAGAAGCCCGCAAATTGGATCGTTACGCACAATTTGCCATTGCCGCTGCAAAAGAGGCACTGGAAAATAGTGGGGTGGATCTGGATAAAATTGACAAAGATGAAGTAGGTGTTATTTTTGCTGCCGGTATTGGTGGTATTGGTACTTTCGAACAGGAAATCGGATACTATTACGCAAATATTGAGCAGGGACCAAAATTTAATCCTTTCTTCATTCCTAAAATGATATCGGATATTGCTGCCGGTCAGATTTCCATCATATACGGTTTCCGTGGACCAAATTATTCAACTGCTTCGGCATGTGCTTCTTCAACGAATGCTATTATCGATGCTTTTAATATTCTCCGTTTAGGAAAAGCCAATATGATTTTGACAGGGGGTGCCGAAGCTGCTATTACACCGGGTGGTGTTGGAGGTTTTAATGCACTTACAGCATTATCAACCCGCAATGATGACCCTAAAGGAGCTTCCCGTCCGTTCAGCAAAAGCCGCGATGGTTTTGTAATGGGTGAAGGTGCCGGATGTCTTATCCTTGAAGAACTGGAACATGCCATCGGACGTGGTGCCAACATTCTTTGTGAAGTTGTCGGAGGAGGAATGTCTGCCGATGCTTATCATTTGACAGCCACGCATCCCGAAGGTATAGGCGCTATTCTTGTGATGAAACGTGCATTGAAAGATGCCGGTTTAAATCCTGAGGATATAGATTATATTAATGTTCACGGGACATCTACTCCTGTAGGTGACATCTCTGAATCGAAAGCGATTAAAAATGTGTTTGGAGAAGATGCATTCAAACTGAATATCAGCTCAACAAAATCAATGACCGGACATATGTTAGGTGCAGCCGGTGCAGTTGAAGCTATTATTTCTGTTCTGTCAGTTGTAAACGATATCGTTCCTCCAACCATTAATTTTACCCCCGGCGATGAAGATCCTGATATTGATTACAATCTTAATTTTACCTTTAATAAATCTCAAAAACGTACTATTGATGCCGCATTGTCCAATACCTTTGGGTTTGGAGGACATAATGCCAGTGTTATCGTAAAAAAATACAAAAAGTAAGTTTGTGATTAAAAATATCCTACGTAAAATAAGGCTCCTTTCGAATGCTCGAAAAGAGCCTTATTTTTTATTTAATAAGGTTTTGGGATTTTATCCAGATAAAATTGATTACTATCAACTGGCCGTCCGGCATAAATCAGTCTCTATTCTTACAGACGACGGACACCAGTTGAGCAACGAACGCCTTGAATTTCTGGGTGATGCCGTCCTTAATTCTGTTGTTACCGATATCCTTTATCATCGATACGAAAATCAACAGGAAGGTTTTCTGACAAATACACGATCAAAAATTGTAAAACGCGATTCGTTGAACCAACTTGCTGTCGAAATTGGGCTTGATAAAATGGTAAAGGTAACGAAGTATGTAAATACACATACCAATAATAATATCTACGGGAATGCACTTGAAGCATTGATGGGTGCCATTTACCTGGATTTTGGATATAAACAATGTAAGAAATTTGTTGAACTGCGATTGATACGTACCTTTATCGATTTAGACAAATTAGCTGAGAACGAAGTGAATTTTAAATCGAAACTGATTGAATGGTGCCAGAAGAACCATCTTGAACCCGAATTTATCTTATTGGAAGAAGTATTAAGCAAATCGAATAAACATAGATTTCAAACCAGTCTGGTGATTAATGGCAAAACAATTTGTGAAGCAACCGGTACCAGTAAAAAAGAGTCACAGCAACTTGTATCTCAAATAGCATGTCAACAGATATTCTCAAAACCTGATTTTTTAAAAGACCTTTTACAGGATCCTTCCCAAATTGGGTTACTCTCTGAAAACAATTTGTCTGAACAGAATGTTTAAATCATTATAAATTAAACATTAAGAGATTACCTATTGCACATTTACTTTAAGAAATGTGTAGTATTTATGTGTTTTATATTTATCTTTGCCCCGGAAATATAATTTTGTTTTTATAATTCATATTATGGAAAACCTTCATTTTTCTCAATTGATATTTGCTCAGGCAAAAAAGTATGGCGACAAAGCAGCGATGTATCATCGTGAAGAACTGACTGACAACTGGCAAAAAATTTCATGGACTTCATATGCCGCCCAGGTTTTATCTATTGCAAAAGCTTTTATAGAGTTAGGTGTTGTTGAACACCAACGTATAGCCCAATTTTCCCAGAATAAAGCTGAAAACCTGATTATCGATTTTGCTATCTATGCTAACCGTGCTATCATGGTACCGATATATGCAACTTCTACAGCTCCACAGGTTGAATTTATAGTGAATGATGCCCAGATAGAAATTATATTTGTCGGTGATCAACAACAATATAATGTGGCTCTGGAAGTACTACAAAATTCAAAATATTTAAAACAAATTATAGTTTTTGACAAAAATGTTGTTTTTACCAACTCAGGGATTGCCATGTATTATGCTGATTTTCTTAAATTGGGCGAAAAGTCGACTAAACATTTTGAAGTAGAACACCGCCAAAATGAAGCTGTTGAAAGCGATTTAGCCTGTATATTATATACTTCAGGAACCACAGGAAATCCAAAAGGTGTCATGATGCCTCATTCATGTTTCAATGAAACAATGCGTATTCATTCCATGAGAATAACCAGTTTAACAGATAAAGATACTTCTATTGCATTTCTTCCGCTTTCACATGTTTTTGAACGTACCTGGTGCTATTACTGCATCTATAAAGGGGCAACCATTTATATTAACCAAAGGCCGACAGAAATTCAACAAACAATTAAAGATGTCCGCCCAACCTTAATGTGTGCCGTGCCACGATTTTGGGAGAAAGTATATGCAGGAGTACAGGAAAATATATCTAAATTCTCACCTTTCATGTTGGGTGTTGTTACCTGGGCACTGGCAGTTGGAAAGAACTATAATGTAGATCATTTGCGAATCGGAAAGCAACCTGATTTATTCCTTAAATTGAGTTATAAAATTGCTGACAAACTTATTTTCTCAAAGGTAAAAGAAACATTGGGGATTGGAAATGCCAATATGTTACCTGTTGCCGGTGCAAAACTTTGTGATGAAATCACGTTGTTTTTCAAGAGTATCGGAGTGCCTTTGATTTATGGTTACGGGTTGACCGAAAGTACGGCAACTGTGTCATGTTTTGAATATACAGGTTATGAAATAGGTACGGTCGGTTCCATTATACCGGATTTGCAAGTGAAAATAGGGGAAGACAATGAAATTTTACTGAAGGGAAAAACTATTTTCCCGGGGTATTATAATAATCCTGAAGCAAATGCAGCAGCATTTACTGCCGATGGTTGGTTCAAAACAGGTGATGCAGGGATTATTAAAGGCAATAATATTATAATGACCGAACGTATTAAAGATTTGTTTAAAACTTCAAACGGAAAATATATTGCTCCTCAGGAAATTGAAACCAGGTTATGTATGGATAAATACATCGAACAAGTGGCTGTCATTGGAGATGAACGAAATTATGTCACTGCCATCATTGCACCGTCTATTCATGCCCTTGAAGAATATGCCCGAATAAATAAAATTGCCTATGATTCGAT
>Ga0302185_10002086_pt1 | contig 13394 bp, 10 predicted proteins | sample II_Bog_E1_1_FD_200231 | JGI IMG/M metagenome (GOLD analysis project Ga0302185, IMG submission 200231) | Peat permafrost microbial communities from Stordalen Mire near Abisko, Sweden - II_Bog_E1_2 | ecosystem: Environmental > Terrestrial > Soil > Wetlands > Peat | place: Sweden: Abisko... | reverse complement strand
TGCTGTTTTCACTGAATATCGATGCCCGTATGGGGCGGTTTCCTTTTCCGTATTCATGATTAATCCATCCCGATTCGACTTACACCGGGGAAAACAAGACCAAATACTTGTCTTTCAACTCCCAACCCGCAATGGCTACATTCTGCTGGCGCGATTTTATCGAGTCGAATCAGGATCAAGTGCATGGAGTTATTCGTTATTCAACGCGAAAATGACAGCCGATAGCTGTTCGCGGACCTAAGGACGCGCCGCCTTTTCAGCCCGCCTGGGAGAGAAAATCTTGCATCAGAATGGGATCGCGAAAAGACTCAGTGCCGCCGGAGCGCAGGGTTGAAAGTGCAGCGGTGCGATTGCCGAAGGCTGCGCAAGCATCCGGCGTCTCGCCCCGAAGAAAGGCGGCCAGAAAACCCGAATTGAAACTATCCCCCGCTCCGATGGTATCCACAGGAGTTACGGGCTGGGCAGCAAGGGCCCAGCGCTGGCTTCCAACCTGCACCAGGGATCCCCGCTTGCCACATTTGACGGCCACGATCGGAACGCGCTTTGCCAAAGTTTCGATGGCGCTCTCGGCATCCTTCTTTCCGGTGATGCGGCAGGCTTCATCGTCATTGGGCAGGAAGATGTCGACGATGCCAAGCAGTTCATCGAGCGCTCCGCCCCAGCGATCGTCAGGATCATCATTGGTATCGAGCGAGAGAGTGAGACCTTCGGCCTTCAGTTGCCTGCATATTCTGGGCAGATCGGGCTGAAGCGCCTTTTGAAGAAAGAGCGAGGAAACGTGGAAGTGCCGGGCAGAGGCGAGGTAATTCATATCCAGATCAGAGGCGGCCATTTCAGACATGGTTCCGGGATAAGTAAGGATATGCCGCTTGCCGTCATGGATCAGAAGGATCGTAACGCCAGTGGATGTACCGCCGGAGACACGCTTGACGCTGGAGAGGTCAACTCCTTTTTCCGCGAGACGCTGCAGGGCGATGCTGCCGAGCGCGTCGTCCCCGAGCAGGGTAGTGAAGCCGACCGAAACACCCAGCGCCGCGAGGTTGTGAGCGAGAATTGCCGAGGAACTGCCCAGCGTCACTCTGAAACCGCTCGCCAGCAATTCCCGCTCCAGCGGCATCACCTCAGGGAGCCCATAGAGAATCAGGTCCAGATTGATCTCGCCGGCTATCGTAACATCGAATCGCTTCTTCATATCGCCCTATCTCGCGAGAGTGACAACGCGGCTTAGATTCCTGGGGGAATCGGGGTTGAGTTGCTTCCGCAGCCCGGTATAACTGCCGAGCAATTGCCCCCATACAATATAGACGACAAGCCGGGCAAGCTCGGGAATCGGCAGGTCAAGCTCAATCGCGAGATCGACGGAGTTCCGCACTTCGGGCGTGAAATGGTTGGCGATGGCCAGGGTGCGCGCGCCGAGCTGCTTCATCTCCATCAACACCGCGCTCTCTTCCCGATAACCCGTCTCAGAGATCAAACCACCCACGAGAACCTTCTCCGTAACAATGGACTTGGGGCCGTGCCGGAATTCCAGAGCGTGAAAGAACTGCGCATAACTCGACGAAGATTCCATGACCTTCAGCGCGGTTTCGGAGGCTATCGGGTAGAGCGCTCCTTGTGCGAGAAAAGTCACGTCGTCGAACGGCTGCTGCGCAAATTGCTCGATCTGTGGACGGTAGATAGGCAGTAGTCCCGCCAAAGCTACAGGGAGCGAATGCAGCGCTTCCACGAACCCCTCCTGCTTCGCGAACCGAGCCGCTATATACTGCAGCGCCAAAAGCATCGAGGTAAACGAAGAAGTCATTACGGTGCTCTCTTCGATCACCGGGAGTCTCAGCGTGCGGCTGGCCAGCTCCGACAATTCGTTCCCGTCGCAGGTGAGTCCCAGAAATTCGATGCCGCGTTTCCGGAGGAGTTCCGCGACCTGCAGGACCTCGCTGGTGTGCCCTGACCGCGAGATCAGAACCGGGAAGACAGCGGCATCTGCCGAGGGAACAACCAGGCTGGGAAACAAAAGATATTCTGAGGCAGGCACAGCGCGCGCAGGCACACCAGTCAGGATCGTGAACGTGGCTGCGGCGGCCTCAGCGAGATAATAGCTAGTTCCACAACCCACAAAGAGCCATTCATAAGAGCGTGGGTCTCTGTCGCCCACCAGCGAACTCAAATCGAGCCTGTCTAATGCCTCCAGGCAGCGGCTCCATACCTCTGGCTGGCCGGAGATTTCGCGTAGTGTTGTTGCACCGGGTTCCATCCTGGCCCCATTCCACTCGTGGTGATTACTGGGGGAATTGGGTATCCCCTTCTCGGTCTCTGTAATCGTATGCATTTTCTCGAGTCTTTTCCTTACCTGTATTCGCAAAAGAAATAATAGCATATAAAAACGAAAACAGGTCGCAACAAAACAGTGCCGAAGATGCTAGACCGTCATCAGATTTGAGTTCTGCGGAATCCGTGCAATCGAGCGGAATTCCGCTGAAAGTGACAGATTTCACAACCGACTCTCGGGTGGAACGCCGGCCGGAAGCCTATCTCATGGATTGCTCGGGCAACTTAAGGGCGGCAGGCGCTTGCATAAGGCCGCAGTGCCGTGCGAATGCGATGCAGAATGATGGAATGCGCATCGGGACGCAGAGTTCCGGCACGGACCGCCAGATACTCCTCGGGCAGAAAGGCGCTCAGCATGGTTTCGGGAATCGGCTTCTTCCGCAGGTTCGACAAGAGCGTCTCCACTGCCTCCTTTACTTGCGGATTGGTCCAGTAATAGCGCACCCGGTCGCTATAGCTGTAGCGACGCAGCAGGCGCATCGCCTGTTCATCTCCGGTGTAATAGGGCTCCCAATATCGCCGATCCGCATTCATCACGCGTTCCAGAACGTCCATCAAGTGCGAAGATTGCGCCGGGCCCATCAACTCTGTCTCAATCAACGACAGCGATTCGAGGGCCTCGCGCATGGCAAAGGTGAGCGCCGGGCCAACCTTGAGGATGGCGAACCCGTCCCGCACCAGGTTGCGATAGGACTCAGGCCGCTGGTAATCGGTGGAATGCGCCTCATAGACGAGGCCCGTCTCGTCCTTGAGCAGCTCGGTCAGATGCGTGGCTTGCGCCGGATCATAATCGACCACACTGTCGTGGTTGAATTCAACTCCCGGCTGCACCACCAGGGCGATCACTCGCGGCCAAACCTGAGCCAGTCCTGCCTCGGCAAAGACCCGCTTGTGTATGGCCAGTGTCTCGGCTGCCGCCGCGCGGCTGGTCACCTCAAGGCCCGTCAGGCTTTTCGTTGCGCCTCCTGGAACCGGCACCTCAGTGCCGATCACGTAGACCGGCTTTTCGCTGCCGCAGACTCGTTCAGAGACAGCGCATAGAGTTGCGGCGCGCCGGGCGATCGTTTCGTCGGAAAGCGGCGCGGAATCGTCCGCGCAAGCCATGCTGGCATCCAGATGGATTTTTTGAAACCCTGCACGCACGTAAGCCTCAACCATCAGTTCCGCTTCACGCATGGCCGCCGCAGCCGGTTGCTTCTGCCATGGATTCGCTCCCAGATGATCTCCGCCGAGAATCAGACGCGACTCGCTGAATCCTTTGGCGGCGGCAATGCCGGTAACCAGCCGCCGGAAGTCTTCGGGCAACATCCCTGTATAGCCGCCCGCGTGATTCACCTGGTTGGATGTGGCTTCGATCAGCAGATCCGACCCATCCTCGAGCGCCTGATCAATCGCTGCCTCCAAGACCCAGGGATGCGCGGAACAGACGGAGTAGATTCCCCTCGGGTTCCCCTTTTGACGCGCAACGGCTAACTGCTCAAGAAGATTTGACATTGAATTCCTCCATGCTGCCCTGATGGCTCAAGTGTACCTTATAAGAAAGATAAAACGATAAAAGGATTGAAAAAATAACATCCCTAAGCTAAACTCAACTATCGAATCGTTCGTATATCTGTACAGGGGGAAAGGGACAAGGATGAGCATCGAGGAAACAAACAAGGATGACAAATTTGTCGCAATGGTCAGCGCCAAAGCCGAAGTTGATCTTCGCCTCAGCGACTTTACGCCACGCTCTGAGTTGAAGGTTGCGACTCATGTGGTCGAACAGCCGCGATTCCCCGTCATCGACTACCACAACCATCTGGATTCGCAATCGCCCGAAGAGGTGCTGCGCATCATGGATGCGAGTGGCGTCGAGAAGATCGTGAACATCACTATGCAGGTGGGCCAGGCCGCGCTTGACTCCCTCGACCGCTTTCGCAGCGCCTCGCCGGATCGCTTTGCCGCGTACGGGTGGATGGATTGGACCGGCGTTGATCGCGGCGACTTTGTCCAGGTCAGCAAGGACCATCTGGAGCGTCTGGTCGAGCACGGCGCCGTGGGCATCAAGTTCTGGAAGGATCTGGGCCTCACCCTTCGCGATGCCGGCGGCGAACTGCTGCGCATCGACGATGAGCGCTGGGCGCCGATTTTCGACAAAGCCACCGAACTCGGCATTCCCGTCATGTTTCACACCGCCGACCCCGATGCATTCTTTACTCCGATCGACCAATTCAATGAACGCTACGAAGAACTTGCGGCTCATCCCGACTGGAGCTTCTACGGCGCGCAGGTTCCCAAGCTCGAGCTGCTGGCGCAGCGCGACCGCGTGATTGCGCGCCACCCCAAGACTACCTTCGTCTGCGCGCATCTGGCCGAAAGCGGCGAGAACCTGGCGTATGTGTCCAAGCTGCTCGACAGCAACCCTAATCTCTATGTCGATATCAGCGCGCGCACCCCGGAACTCGGCCGCCAGCCATATACAGCGCGCAAATTCATGCTGAAGTATGCCGACCGGATCGTCTTCGGCACCGACCTGCTGCCGGAAGTGGAGATGTATCGCCTCTACTATCGCGTTTTGGAGACCGCCGACGAATACTTTGATTACCCGTCGCACGCGTCGCGGCAGGGCCGCTGGAATGTCTACGGACTGTTTCTGCCCGAGGATGTGTTGCGCAAGGTATACCGCGAGAATGCGCTGAAGCTGCTGAATACCGGAGCGCGCTGAATTTCGGTGACACACTGGAGTTGAAGATAACCGACTGCTCGAACCGCTCCTGGCGCCGCCGAATCGCTTGCCCCTTGCATCTTTGCAGTAAAGCCGCGCTGGCTTTTCCGCTCGTCCTGGCCGTGCCTGTCTGTGCGCAGCCGGCTTCCGCAGCCACCGGCAAGGGGTCGTGAACACGCTCATGCCCTTGCCAGTGTCTGTGGTCAGCAAGCCGGGTAATCTGCGCATTGAAGCCTCGTTCTCCTATGCATTGCACGGCAACTCCGGTTTACGCGTGAACCAGGGCGCGGTGCGTCTACTCGGCCGGCTGGTTGACTCGCTCTGGCCCGATCCTCCGCTCCAGCACGATCTTGAACTTCTGGTCGAAGGGGCGCTGCAAGGTGATGTGGGCGACATGCAACGCCTGGAGTCGATCTTCCACTCCTGGGTGGACGCTGCCCCGGAACTGGATCGGCTTGCCAGCCATTCACCTCTGCTGCAGGAGGTAACTCGGCGCAGAAGCGAATGGCTCGGATTAGGTTCAATGGGCCTCGAAGCGCTATCGTATTTACGTTCGGGAAATGCGACGCCGTCTGGATGGCAAGCGAAGCAAACAGCACTGCTGCACGAAGCCGCCGAACCACGAGAGCTAGCGGACTTCGTTATCCTCGCGCCATTGGAAAAGCTGGTTGCGGCGGCGAGCGCGCCCGGGAAACACTGAGCAGGCTGCCTGGTTTGAAAGCCGCGGCGCTGCGGCGGTTTAGTTGCGCCGTAAAAAAGTTTGAGAAATCGGAGGATGAACAGTGAAAGCATTAGTCAAGAGCCGTGCAGAACGAGGACTTTGGCTGGAAGATGTGCCCGAGCCGTCTATCGGAATTAACGATGTGCTGATTCGAGTGCACAAGACGGGCATCTGCGGGACCGACGTTCATATCTACGCCTGGGACGAGTGGGCACAGAAGACAATTTCCGTGCCCACGGTCATCGGGCACGAATTCGTGGGTGAGATCGCGGCAGTCGGATCGAATGTGTGCGACTTCCATCCCGGCGACATTGTGAGCGGAGAGGGACATGTCGTCTGCGGCCGCTGCCGGAACTGCCTGGCGGGGAGAAGGCATCTTTGTGCGTCGGTGCAGGGTGTTGGCGTGAACCGCGCAGGCGCATTCGCGGAGTTCATTTCGCTTCCCATGGCGAATATCTGGCGTCACGATCCCGGAATAGATCAGGAAGTCGCGGCCATCTTCGACCCTTTCGGGAACGCGGTTCACACTGCTCTCACTTTCCCGGTGCTCGGCGAGGACGTGCTGATTACCGGGGCCGGCCCCATCGGTATGATGGCGATTCCCGTCGTTCGCCATGCGGGCGCACGGCATGTGGTGGTGACGGACGTCAATCCCTTCCGGTTGGAGCTTGCGCGGAAAATGGGCGCGACGCTGGCTGTGAATACGTCTGAAATCTCCCTTGCTGAGGTGCAAAAACAACTGAAGATGCATGAAGGTTTCGACGTCGGCCTGGAAATGTCAGGCAGCCCTCTGGCACTGCGCGAAATGATTGCCAATATGAGCCATGGCGGGAAGATCGCCATACTTGGCATTCCGTCGAAGGAGATGCAGTTGGATATGCGAGAGGTGATCAACAGACTGCTGACCCTCCGTGGCATTTACGGGCGAAAGATGTATGAGACCTGGTACAAGATGACCATGCTCCTCGAATCAGGTGTCGATATCAAACCCTTGATCACTCATCGTTTTGCCTTTAGCGACTTCCAGCAGGGATTCGATGCAATGATCTTCGGGCAGGCGGCGAAGGTTGTCCTGGACTGGACGAGCCTCGCATAAAGGCCATCTTGTCAGGGCATGATCCCCAACAGATTCATGGCGGAAAGGAACCATCATGTACGGCACGATCAAGAATCATTTGCAGAGCAGAATTGACGAAATCCGAGGCGCGGGCCTGTACAAACAGGAACGCCTGATTGAAGGACCGCAGCAGTCCAAAGTCCAGGTAGACCACGGAACCTCTGTTCTGAACCTGTGCGCGAACAATTATCTGGGACTTGCCAACCATCCGGCATTGATCGAAGCGGCACAGGAGGCTTTGAAAAAGTGGGGGTATGGGCTGGCGAGCGTCCGCTTCATCTGCGGCACGCAGTTGATCCACAAACAGCTCGAAGAACGGCTCAGCGCATTTCTGGGGATGCAGGACACCATCCTCTATGGATCATGCTTTGATGCCAACGGCGGGCTGTTTGAAACCCTGCTGGATGCGGAAGACGCCATTATCTCGGACGAACTGAATCATGCCAGCATTATCGACGGGGTTCGGCTCGCAAAGGCAGCGAGATTCCGTTATCGCAACGGAGATATGAACGACCTTGAAGAAAAGCTGAAGGAGGCGCAGAAGGCGCGATTCCGCCTGATTGCGACCGATGGCGTTTTCTCGATGGACGGCTATATAGCCAAACTCGGTCAGATCTGCGACCTCGCGGAGAAGTATGACGCGATGGTGATGGTGGATGATTCGCATGCGGTTGGTTTTGTTGGAGAGCACGGACGCGGAACGCAGGAACTCTGCGGCGTCGAGGGCAGAATCGACATTATCACCGGAACGCTGGGCAAGGCGCTTGGCGGAGCGAATGGCGGATATACCAGCGCGCGAAAGGAGATCATCGAGTTGCTGCGGCAACGGTCACGGCCGTATCTCTTTTCGAATTCCGTTGCTCCGCCGGTTGTGGCCGCCTCTTTGAAAGCCTTGGATCTGCTCACGGAATCCTCGGCCCTGCGGCAGCAGTTGCGCGAGAATACTCTCTATTTCCGGCAGGAGATGACCAAGGCGGGCTTTCAGGTTCTGCCAGGAAATCATCCCATCGTGCCGATCATGTTTGGCGATGCAGTGCTTGCGGCCCGCATGGCTGAGCTGCTGCTGGGGAAGGGAATTTATGTTGTCGCATTTTCGTATCCCGTCGTCCCCGATGGCAAAGCGCGCATTCGGACGCAGATTTCAGCGGCGCATACGAGGGAAGAACTCGAATTCGCCGTCGCCAAGTTTGTAGAGGCGAAAGCGGAATGCGGCAGTTAAAGCCTATGTCAGCATAGCTGTCATAGGCGAAGCAGAACCTCGCCACCGCTGCGAAGTGAAGGTCAGGTGGTAAACAGGCAGGAAGTTATTGCGATTGCGGAGAGAAGGCTGATGGAGTATGGCTCAAGCGGCCCCTCCTCCGCAGCGCATGTGGGTTCAACCCCGGCGAATCGCACGGAAGGCAACAGGTCTTAACCTTGTCTGCGCTGTCTGCCAGCCATTGCTTCTCAGGCTGCGAAACCGGCTCTGATTCCCATCAATTTGCGGCACAAGGCCGAACAGACAACTCCTCCGGCGCCCATCAAGGCAGATTGCGGAATGTTGCAGCAGCACGTAAGTATACGCAACATTGCGAAATACTTTATTAAAACTGCAGCATGGAAATCGCTACGCCAGTTGTGAGGGTGTCGCTGCGCGGCGGGATCTGGAGTGCAATACCAATACGTTTTACTGAGGCCAATCTATTATGCCCAATGACGTTCCAGGCTATCTTTCCCGCAAAATGCTTGGCACAGTGTTGCCAGACGGGGCCAGACAGGCGATCCAATTTTGGAAATAAGAAGAAACAGGACAAACGCGTGGTATAGGCCCGATTCCGTGGCGATGCCTGATTTTTCTACCATTTTCGCAGTTAGTTCTTCGGCGATCTGGTGCAATTTATTTGTTATACTTACGTTTGATTGCGTTATGGATGCGTTCCAGCTCCGTAACGCTATGTGCGTTTTGTAAGTTCTACGAGGAGATCCCCATGGAGTTTCGACTCCGCTTATCGCTGCTTGATCGCCTTTCGCCAAAAATCCTGGCGCTGTTGATTGGCATAGCTTCCGCAGCTTCGCTCGCTGCCTTTTCCCAGACTGCTGTAGGGGCTGCCGGGGATGATCCAGTGGTGTCTGTCAATGAGCAAACCGGAGGCACACTTCAGAATCGCCAGATTGCGGCCCAGTGGAAGGTCCAGGATGGACACCTTGCCGGGTTGGTGATTCGTAACAAGAGCGTTGAAGAATCGGCCCCGGACTCCTCCTTGCGGCTTGGCGAACCATTCTCCATCGATCTCAAGGAGAGCGGGGTACTGCGGGCATCAGGCCTCAAGATAGACGGTTTGGCCAGGGTGGAGCATCTGACGGCGAACCCGGCTGCCTCACGATACGCGGAGCGCCTCTCCGGCGTCGCCGTCCACTATCAGCTTGAAGATCCCGGCGGGCAGTTCAAGGCCGACTGGGTCCTTGTCCTTCGCCAGGGTTCCAGCTACATTCGCCAGGTGTTAACCATAACTGCAGGCGGTAAACCTGCGCCGGTGAGCGGCGTCGTCATGATCGACGTGAGCTCGCCGAATATTGCCATTGCTGGCACGGTAAAGGGCTCTCCGCTGACCGCTGGCAATTTCTATCTCGGCTTCGAGTCGCCACTCTCGACCAGCAGCGTCGTCGGAGATCGCGCCGTCAGCGAACTGCAGAGCGGCGTGCCGATCGGCGCCGGACTTTCCGCCGAGTATTCCGCGGTTGTGGGCGTTGCGCCGGCGGGTCAAATGCGCCGCAGCTTCCTCACCTATATCGAACGCGAGCGAGCGCACCCTTATCGCACTTTTCTGCATTACAACAGTTGGTTCGACATTGGCTACTTTACCCCTTACAGCCAGGAGGATGCGCTGAACCGCATTCACGCCATTGGCGAGGAGTTGAACAAGAAGCGCGGCGTAACCCTGGACTCGTTCCTGTTTGACGACGGCTGGGACGATCACAACGATTTATGGAAAATACGCGCTGATTTCAAGGATGGATTCACACCCTTGCAAAAAGCCGCTGCCGAGTACGGCACGGCGCCTGGCGTCTGGCTGTCGCCATGGGGCGGCTATGGCCATCCCAAGGATGAGCGTGTGGCTGCCGCGAAGAAGGGCGGTTATGAGTTGGCAGACGGCCTTCTGGCACTCTCCGGCCCCAAGTATTACAAGCTCTTCCACGATGCCACGACTGAGATGGTAACCCGGTACGGCGTCAATCAGTTCAAATTCGACGGCACCGGAAACGCTGATCACGTGGTAGAGGGCAGCGCCTTCAGCAGCGACTTCGATGCGGCCATTCATTTGATCAGCGATCTACGCCAATTGAAGCCGGATATCTTTATCAATCTCACTACGGGGACCTATCCTTCTCCGTTCTGGCTCGTTTATGCGGACTCGATCTGGCGCGGTGGTTGGGACACGCAGGGAGAGGGCGTGGGAACAAAGCGCGAACGCTGGATCACTTATCGCGATGCCGACACGTATGACGAGGTCGTTAAACAAGGCCGCCTCTATCCTCTCAATTCCCTTATGCTTCACGGCATCGTATACGCGCGGCAGGAGACTGAAGCTGGTCTTTCTACCGATCCCGGCAATGACTTCGCCAACGAGGTTCGCTCTTACTTCGGAGAGGGAACTCAGTTACAGGAAATGTACATCACGCCCACGCTTCTGACGCCTGCTAATTGGGATGTGCTTGCGGAAGCAGCCAAGTGGTCCCGCCGCAATGCCTCCACGCTGGTGGATACGCACTGGATCGGGGGAGATCCGCGCTGGCTTCAGGTATATGGATGGGCCGCATGGTCTCCCAGGAAGGCGATTCTCACCTTGCGCAATCCGAGCGATCATGCCCAGGAGATAGCGCTCGACATCGATCAGGCCTTTGAGTTGCCAAGCGGCGCACCGCGCCATTATATTGCGCGCTCTCCGTGGGCGGACTCAGCCGCACAGCCCGCAATTACGCTGAATGCCGGCACGCCTCACACTTTCCATCTGGAGCCTTTCCAGGTGCTCACACTGGAAGCTCTGCCGCGCTAATTTTCTGAGGCCGACCGGCCTGTTTGATTGGCTTCAGTTACTGACGCTTCAACAGAAAGCCGGCTTGGATATCCTCAAGCCGGCTTTCTGTTGCTCATCAATCGTCTCATTGAACTGCCGCTGCCTGTGAGGCTATCTTAGCGGCCAGTTTCCCCTACCGTCTTGGGAAACTCCACGTTGGGAGCGATTCCGCTTGCCGGTCGGCTGATTTGGTCCCCATACTCCATTGACCCAGTGATTGGCGTCCATGTATCCGCGCTTGGCGAACTCATTGGCTGATCCATGTAGGCTGTTGGTGCCGGACTTCAGCTCCATGCTGACAACGCCGCCGGAATTGCGCCCTAGTAGAGCATCGTAGGGGTTGGTGATGACCTTGAATTCCTGGATGGCATCTACTGAAGGAATAGCGGACGGACCGCTGGACTACCAGGGAACCGAGTTGTCCGGCTGGCCGTCGATGGTGTATTCGGTGTTTTGCGCCGCCGCGCCGTTGACGGTATAGAGAGAGGCGTTATACATATGGATGATGTTATCGGCCACCTTCGGCTTCATGATCGGCGAAGTTTCTGGCGGCCAGGCTCGTCTTCGGAAGTATATCGAGCAGGCCAATGAGGATCTCCGCGATCAACTCCAGAAAGCCCATCCCTGGGAAGCGCCGTCCTCCAAGAAACTCAGCCAGCTACGTGGCGTAATCCACGACATCCACAAGCACGTCGTTGCTGTTTCAAAAGGCCTCGAAAAACGTCCCTCCTAAACCCAATAAAATCAATGGCCGGATCTCGCCAATCCGGCTGTTTCATAAGGTGTGGACTAAGAGACCGCTGACCCCAGAGAAACCAGAGAAAGATTGCGTCCGAAAAGTCAAGAACCCGTGGGCGGCCCCAGAACCAATCCAAATTGACGTTCAAGTAATCGACTCCGCAGTCTCCTCGGATTTACACCTTTGCTGCGGGTGAGTCGGCATCTGCCCCAGCCGGCAGGCGATCCGGCAAGTCAAGACGAGCCACACCAATCCGGTTGTCAGCCATCCCATAATAGATGTCGAAACGATCGGGCCTGCCAAGGTCGTCGCGTCGGTCGATGCCAGTGGGAAACACAACATTGGTGACTGTCCCGTCGCGCTCTTGCGGGAGCACCGGCGCCAACACCGGCTCAACCGAACGATAACGGACCACACGTGGATGTTGCTTGGAGAGCACCATCACACCGGCTGAGTAGCACAGGTGACGTCTGTCGTTGCGCGTGCCTCCCGCTTCGCTGACACCGTGGTAAACAATCATCCAGCCGTGCTTGGTCAAAATGGGCGGAGTTCCAGCGCCGATCTTGAGTCTTTCCCAGGGCGAGACTGGAGTCGCCAGTCTGTGATGAGAGGTAAACCGGCCCAGGCGATCTGGATCACGGCTTTTCAAGACCGGCGGGCAATAGGAAATCCAGATGCTCTCCCGATCGAGATCCACCTTACGGGACGCAGGGTGGCAAGCGGTCTCCTCAGGACGAGTGCCTGGAAAAAGCGGACGGTGGAGCATACCTAGTTCCAAGTGTCCGGAGGAGTTGGGGATTGCGACAGGGAATAGGCTCGCATCTTTGTCATCCACGTTGCCCAATTCGATGCCATGCCAATGAGCGTAGGTTGTGAGCCCGAGACGCTCCCAGTGGAAGAGGTCCTCCGATAGAGCCAGGGCGATCCTTGGCCCTTGAGGCGAAAATGCTGTGTAGGACATAATGTAGCGGTGGAGCGGTTCCACAAACGTAACGCGGGGATCCTCACAGCCGCCGCTGCCATCGGGCCGCCGTTCATAATCGGCTTCAGGCTCTAGTGCAATTCCAAGCCTCTCGACGCCTACGGGATCGCCGGATTCATTGAAGCGCACTCGTGCAACACCAATACGCGAGTAATTTCCTTTCGCGACCAGCCGCGGAAAGAGATAGAGTTCCCCATCAGGGCCGCGAGCGGATGCCGGATTCAGAACGCCTTCCACTTCCAAGGGATTGCCAGGTTCCGGCTCCATCACCATCCCCAGGCGGCGCAGCTTGAATTCGCTCATCTGCACTCCTCAGAGAGTTGCATTTGCCACCTCTCGCTTGCGGCGAGCGTTCCGTCGAGATCAAAGACAATTAGTCTTTTCACTACTCATCCACCTCATACTTTTTGCAGCCCTCTCGCAGTCTCAATTGGAGATTTCGCTCACGCTGACTCTTCCGTTATCGACCGGCTTTAGACTATTCGGGCAACGCGATCTCCAACAAAGTCACTGCGCTGTTTGGGTGAAATACACATATCCCGGCCACCGCCGGCAAGAGCCATACTTCTCCCTTATTGACGCCATATGCGGTGCCTTCGCTTTCGAGCCACCCCGAGCCTTCAATGCAAACGAGCACGCGCGGCACTTCCGCAGCGCCAACGTCAACCGGTGATTCTCCGCGCAGGCGCCATAGCAGAAAGTGTTCACAATCAAAAAGCCTTTCGCGCTCTACAGGAGTAGCGGTCAC
>Ga0302185_10002079_pt1 | contig 13422 bp, 8 predicted proteins | sample II_Bog_E1_1_FD_200231 | JGI IMG/M metagenome (GOLD analysis project Ga0302185, IMG submission 200231) | Peat permafrost microbial communities from Stordalen Mire near Abisko, Sweden - II_Bog_E1_2 | ecosystem: Environmental > Terrestrial > Soil > Wetlands > Peat | place: Sweden: Abisko, Stordalen... | reverse complement strand
TCATTAATACTTTTCTCTATAAATAATTGGCTTTTTTATAGGATAAACTGAGTTTACTCATGCTGTTCCGACTAGGGCTATTCTTAATACTGCCAGTCCATATTTTTATCTTCCTCCAAAGACATATGCCTCAGTAGTGAGTAAATTCTTTAGTGAATGTAGCAATAATACTGGAGAAATTAGCTGTGACTGTGAAGATGTCAATAGCTGGCCCACTTTTGCGTTTATGTTTGAAGGTGCGGAGGCATACATCCCTCCTAATAATTACGTATAAACGAATGCTGATGGAAGCTGTCAATACGGTTTTAGCTAAAGCGACAACTAATAGAATATTATGTATCTAGGCACATCTTTTTTCTTCGGCTACAACGTCACGTTCAACGGAAAAGAGAACAAAATAGGTCTACAGGGCAACCTAACTGCCATTCAGCTGATAAACTCTGATTTCTTCTAGGTGACCCAATATATTGAGCTATGCATTATAATAGGAATCAGTATATACGCTATCTATCTGATTTGGTTCATGAGGGTGTTAAAAAAGATTAAATTCTCCAAATTGAGTGAAATATCATTGACTGATAGATTTATAGATATTTCCTGATTTATTTATGACTGATTTATTCATGTAATTATCATCAAATTGAGTAATGGCAATAAGAGGTAAATCATTTCATAATCGATGATAGGACTCGAGGAGACCCGCACTACCGAAATGACGCAGAGTGGGCTTACTTATTTGCTCAATCTGGGATTATTGGCGCTGCAATGATTGTTTAGTATTTGTTGATCGTGTGGCTAAAGTCCACTTATAGTGATCTGGATCCAAAATTTCGGAGGGTGCTTATGGAGATTAAACATCAACACGAGACGATGCTGATATTCCCATCTTCTGAAGCCTTTCAAATCTCTTTTCTTCTGGAAAATTGTTTGGGCTCCTTATATTGTTGACAGTTGTGAATTGCCTTTATTTTTCCTTTTATTTGTTCGGTATATCATCGAAGGCCTTTAAAATGAGAGACTATTCGATTTGTCCTTCTTTATGTATCAAATCCCTAATACGCTTTATGCTATATTTTCCTTCCTGACCATTTTTACCTTCAACTCTATGCTACACCCGTTTATTTGAAACATTTTTATGAAATTATTGAATTAGATAATCCTGCTTTGATCTGTGCTATTCTTTTGGGTGGGAAGGAGATTCACAAAATTTTATTAATTTAATACTTTTTGAAGGGGATAATTTTGGAAATTAAGGCTCTTTCTCAACAATTTAATCATATTTTTGTTTATCTCTATGAATTATACCTGAATTTTTTACTGATGAGGGTTGAGACGGAGAGGGCATGAGGGTATAAATAGGACTTTCGAAGGCTGGAATAGTGCGGTCATCAGGCTTCCTCCAATTCTCTTGATATTAGCAATATCTTCCACGGGAATCCTAAATTTTAGGCGAGTGAATTTGTGAGTCTTTAGCATGCAAGTTAGTCATGCGCAGGTCAGCCGTTCTCTTCTTAAGGGATATCTTATTGTATTTTGTATCGGCATAGTACTTGATATCGTCCGATTTGCAACGAGACATGTTGGGTGTTTCTAACAATTTATCCTCTTATTTAGGCGTAAGAGATGATGGTTGTTTAGAATTAACGAAAAAACTGACGCAGTTACAATCAATTTGGTTTATTTCCTTTATTGTGTATATCATGCTATAATAAAACTCTATCCTATTAGTTGATGATTGATATGAATTTCATAATTAATAATACAAGCAGGGGTATCAATAAAAATAGAAACAAAATTACATGCTCATCGCCAAGAAGCGATAATTAACTTTGATAGGTCTATTAATAAAGGAGGAGACTATCATATTTCCTCTTCCTACTTCTACCCCTGCAATACTATCAAGATGAACTTGTTGCTACCAGTCGTCATAACAATTTTATAAATGATCTCAAAAATTAAATCTTCTTCTTCTCTAAATCATCATCTTAACTCTTGCAAAGTTCAATGAAGCTAGTCATCAAAATTTTTTAAAGATTAAATAGATTTATCAGCGCGACATGATTTTTCTGATAAAATCCCTTGGCTCTTTGAATATTTGATATGCTTGATTTGATATTCTATATTCTCTCCTGATATAAAATTTTATTGTCTTCACTTTTATAACATTTTCGAAGAAGCTAATTTTTAGAAAATCAGCGACCCATCCTTCGAACATTGTATGAATAAATAATATATTTTCGCTCATCTTATTGATTATAAATAGTTTATTATAAAAAAAGATCTCATTATCAACAGTATTTATGCCAAATCAAGTGATGAGCACTCATTAATATCTGCATATAATATTATTAATTTTAATGCATTTATCGATATTGGATCAATTTATGTGGTATTTCTGAGGTTGATCCTTTTTATTTGGGAAACTGATCTATTTTATACTGCATTATCAACTCATTATTATATAATTGCTTCCTATTTCTTTCATTTTAAAATTAAAGAAACGGCTCATATTGAAGAATTAGGGTATTAGAGTTTATTTGACCATTTTTCTTATATATTAATGGATGATCCTCCTCTTCGCTTTGGATAAAACTTACATAATTGTTTTTAGATGGCTTTATCAAACCATATTCTGTCAACTGATCTTAGAATTGCTAGGAATGCTAAGATAACATATGGTAAAAACCACCATTGTGAGCAGAGTATGTTGAGCAGCTATTGATCAGTTTAAATTAAGTTGCTTTGCATTATTGAGATATTAATTGATTAACATAAGGATCTGATTAATTGTTGATTTGAGCCCCAGTTATATGCATTTATGAAGATTGCGTTTGCAAGGGAACAAAAAAAAGAAAGGACTGATTTACCTTTACAACTCCAAAGGCTAATCTTTTATTTATGAGCCTTTTTTTAATGATCCCTGGATGTAAATCAAATGAATACTTGCTAAAATGTTTGGTTAAAAATTAATCAATTTATCCCAGACATTAATTCAGTTTCTATTTGCTAACCTCTCCTCGATTTTTATTTGTGTATTTGTAAATGTTTTCTTTCAAATAATTAATTTGGTTCTAATCAAATATTTTCAAAAATGCTTCTCTCTCACTAGAATATGCAAGAGTTAGACAAGTATATATAAAGATAACAACATTTTTAATAGTTCAGCTATTAAAAATGGGTTGAAAATATTTTGCATTAAATTATGTAATAAATAAATCAATTAATCAATCAATCAATAAAAGAATGAATCGGCAGATTTGTGGGGTTATTACTGAGCAAGAGATTCCTCTGAAAACAAACAGTCAAATTTCAGGGGGTCGGTTTATAAACTTCTTGAGTTCATCTGTCTATGGTTGTTCCCTTCTTTAGATCTTTATTTTTTAAGCATGGTCAATTTGGTTTGTTTTTTCCTCCATTTTTCCAAGCTAAAGATATTTTTAAAATATATTATATCACTTTCTACCTTTGCTTATATTGCAATAAAAGGTTTTAGGATGGGTTCTAGCCTCAACTACTTGTCCAATGGCCTGTATCTTAAGTAATTATGGTAGCAAACAGAAGCCTCTCATTTGCACCTGATAGTGGTGTCCATAGTTGTAGAAAATACAATAGCTGGAGATTTAGATGGATTTTCTCATGTTAAATCTTTTTGGTGGTCTTTTTAAAAGAAAAAATATTAAAGCCTCATCATAGCTATCTTAAATTATTAAATTATGCAATATTGGTTTTTACAATCATTATGTGATAATTATCGACTTGCACGTAGAAAAAAAAAAGTGATCTTTGCGAATACTCTAATGCAAACCGATAATTCCATTTTTTGCTTAATAAACTTATTCAATAGAATGCAGCCTTCTGTGTCGTTGTCACCATAGTAATACACATTATAAAATTTTCCTCTATCTTTTATGATATTTGATAATAATTTTTGTGCTAACTCTAAGCCCAATAAATTTGCATTGCTATGAATTTTTTATTTCCAATTAATTTACTAATTCCTAATTGTTCCATTTGAGCCTATTCACTTTAACCATCTTTTTTCATTCTTAATTTGAATAATTATAAGAATGCAATATTGATTTTACATAAGTTAGCAAATGCCAGCATATTTAAATTTGTCATTTTGATTGACTGAGATCTAAGTTGATAATCCTCCTTCAGTTAAAAATACATTATTTCCCGAATGCTTCTCAGTATCAAATTCAACTAAATAACACTCTCTATCGTTTATATCTAACTAAAACTCAAATAATGCTCATCCATTTTGATAGGTATTGAATAAAGAAGGAGGACACTATCATACTTCCTCTTCCTCCTTGCTCTAGCTCTTCTGCCCTTGCACCACAATTAGAATGAACTCATTGTCCGGAGCCACGAGGATCTCATATTTAGTAGTCTTCAGTCTCATGAATTTCAGTTCATTGTGAGCATCGAGGTCACGAATGGTATTCTTTGCCTTACCAATAAGTTGAGGGATGAGTCTTGCAAGAGCATTGCCTGCATATACTTAAAAGTACCTTAATCCTTGCGTTCGTTAGTGTATGTAGACCTGATGATGGCCCCTTCATTGTTGACAATAACGATGCCTTGCACATTCTTGTGTGTTTGCATACGATTGAGAGTTTCCTCGACCTCTGACATTAGTTATATTATTTAAATCAATTAATGGCAGTCCAACTTCAGCATGTGAATCTTTCAGATAATTCCAAACAACATTTAATGCAATTAAAAGTTTTGATGCATAATTTATTCTTGCTGAAGATGTGTTCTACTAATAATATTTATAAAATAACTGTGCGCTTTTAAAAATAGAGACTCTGCTTTATACAACCATTTTGATTATATCATTTATTAATTGCATTACTTCATTAGCAGTACTACAGAGAATGGACACTGACAATGCTATCGATCCACAAGAACAAGAGGTCTCTTAGGAGAGAGGATTCCGTTCTTCCCAAAACAGCTAGCATAACCCAATTGTTTTGTAAAGCTCCAATTAGCACGAGCTTTCGGAGCACTAAAATAACTAAAGCTAAAGTTAGGTGGTGATTTTCCGAAGGGTAGAGTCAGAATAGGCCAAAAAGCGAAGGATATAATCAGCCCTTCAGAGATATAAATAGATCTAGGAGCAAGAGAGGAAGGAGCAGTAGGAATTATAAATTAATGGGCCAAGCAAGAGCTTATATTCCAGCAAACGATAAAATGCTCAAATGAAGAAAGAATTTGATCTTCTCAAGAAAGAGTTTGAGCTTCACAGCTATCTTTCTCATCAAGCCTTGAAAAAAGTTAAGGAAGATCTTGATATGCTGCAGACTAAATACAGAATGGAGAAGAGCACAGACCTCTCCCAAGTGGAAAACCAAAGCATACGATTCTAACAAAGAAAGAAACTAACTAGGGCAATACGCTTAGCCATCGAATAAATCAAGCATAAAGTAAATGACTAAGATTTGACCATAGTCTAGAAGAATCTTTTCAGATAATGCAAGAATCAGCTAAAGCTTGCCTATCAGACAGCCTCAGAAATATAAACTGTTTTTTTCAATAAACTGTATAACAGCACCAAAACTTAAAGAAAAAAAGGAGATCTCTATTTGAGACAGGTCAAACTGGTACTGATGGAGTTTAGTAATAAACATAATTTACAATTCAGAAGAGACATCATAAGCAAAACTATTGAGTTAGAACATTTGGCCTTTGCGAATGAGGAGGAATTAAAATGTGAAGAGGCCAAGGCTGATGAAGCAGAGAAACTGAAAGTATTTCTACGGCAGAATGAGAAGGTTGACGAGAATAAAGCTTCTCCTGATACAGAAAAAGAGGAGGAACTACTATAAGACTTCATTCCAGCCATCAATTCCTTGAGTTCTATCAGATCGGTTTCAGATCTCTACAACGAAAAGAGAGAAGCCGCAACCTAGGCCAAAGCCCGATAAAAATAGAAAATCCTTTCAAAAACAAAAGCAATCTGCAAGGCTGCGCACATCAACACCTCTCAAATAATGAAAACAATGTCTGAAAGGACCACCAAACTGAAAGCATATAGTAACAACTCTTCCCTTTTGGTAAACCTATAAGATTGGAATTTGATCTTGGAGTGAAGTGATTCTGTAAACAACTGTATTTACTATTGAATGGTGATTAAAATTGAATTTTAACCAAAAATTGTGGTGTGATTTCATAAGTTTTAATAATTAGACATGCCTATCCGGTCACTGGTTTTCCAGGAACTCAAAATATCCAACTCCTGCTATATGGCTGCAGCAATTGAGTTCAGTACTCCGCCTTTCATCCAGATTGGGCTATGTTTCATATCTTCTCGGGACCTCTTTTCGCTAATCTTGATGGATATGTCTTCTTTGATCTGCTTATTTGGGGAGTATCGCCCCTTATCTTCTAGATCTGTAGAGTGCAGCTTAGACAAAGTATCCAACCGAGGTGTTAAGGCTCTCCTCAAAATTATAATCGTAGAGAATGTTTAATGCAGATCTAATTGTAAAACGAAGATTCGGGTGGCTGGTAGGCTGCTTCTTGGCAATTGCGATATCCTACCTCTTCATGAACTACTCGGAAACCTTCAGATGGAACTATTTTAGCAGGATTGTAAACTTGGATTTTGGATATCTTTTGTTCGATTTGGCCTGTCGTTGTATGTAGGTACTAATCAATTAACTCAGTTAGTGGTGGAAGTGGAAGAGGAGGAACAGCATAGAGCCTTAGTGATGCAGTAAAGAGACACCCTATAGCCAGTTTATCATCAAGCAGTATTTTTTATCAGATGCAGGGCTACTGCAAATATCGTAATATGTTCATGATGGCTTCCTATTTCCTGGTGTTCTATCTATCCACCATATACGACCCAAACGATCTCACTGTAACTCTTTCCTCATTTAGAGTGGCAAAGATATCTTCAATTCTCTCAGCGTGTTGTCCTGTATTTTCACTCTCGCCATACCTCTTCTGTATCTGTTCAGAAACAGACCTGATGCGTATGCACTGATTCCAATCACTGAATAAATTGAGGCAGATGCGGGGACAGGTGCGGGAGTGAGTGAAGAGGAGAGCTGGAAGTGGTCAAACAAGACATATATTACTTTTGGACTGATCAGTTTTTCCTTCTTCGTGAATACCAGCTATTTTTCAATGTGGATTATGGAAGGATTAAAAAAAGAAAATGATCAGCCCTATCAACAGTTTAACAAGACGTTATTTATCAGTTCCGCATTCTTTCTAGCAGCTTCTTTTCTGCAATTTGTAGTGGCTCATAGCTACATCGGCTGCAAACTACAGCAAGGACTAAACACTCCCTCATCGAAATTGTTCAACTTAATTACTCCCTTTCTGATTATTTACGGTTTGCTCATGGTAGTGATGTTTTCGGTCACCAAAACAATGGAATGGCATTGCATGGTCATTCCCATTATCCCTTTCGGCTTTCACTACATTTTGGTGAGTTTCCTCTGTGAAAAAACAGCTACACTCAAGTAGCAGGACAAAACTAAACTTGGCCATCATAAAATTTTCTTTTATTGCGAAGTAAAGTTACCTTAAGTTAGAGTATCGCCTATTTGATTATACCTGCAGTGCTTACAGTCGTGGGACTGGCTGATTCAGCCCTGGAAATATTCGGATACTTGAGTGGTGCGTGTCTCATAATAGCAGGCTGTCTCTTTCGTAAGTAAGGATGATATAAGTTTGATTTGTGTAAATATTACTTTCAGTGCAAATTGTTCATAATTATTTAAAGAATATAGGAGGATAATGTTCGATGATCTGCTAAGCCAATTTGATACTGTTTTGGCGTAGGCCAAATCTTGTAAGAAAAATAAGGTGGTTTGCTCAGAAAGCGAGAGGTCTGACATAGTTGGATGTGACTACACTAAAACATTGGGTAAATTTCTGTTAATGTAGGAGCAGTATGCTCTTTTGGTAAATCACAACGTTTTAAATAACTTTAAAAGGAAGAGCTAAATACCAGTCATATCGAGTGGTCAACATCCACCACGGAATAATCAATTCCAAATATAACCACCTTCACTTTTACTAAAGGTGATAGGTTTTAACCCCAAAAGGAGAAATATGTCGAAACCTATATCAATCCCAACTACGCAGTCATCAAAGTAGGTATTCCACAACTTAGAAAAATACGAGCAGTAATGTTCCAGTCTACAAAAAATCAGTGGGAAAGGATCTAACAAAGAGCAATGTGTCAACGAGCACTGTTGATTCATAAAGTTTACGAGGTCCAGGAGTTTACCAGATAAAAGAAGAGGTAAAGATTAAAAATGGCGTGTTTCTTAGGGATAAACGTTTCAAAGAGCAGAAAGCCAACTATTAGGATGTTCCTCTCATCATCAGTGAAAATCAGACTAGAAAAAGACCTCCTTCTGCAGCTGTCATGAAGAAAAAAATACAAAAAAATAAACAACTTATCTCACGAGAACAGCAGGAAGAACTTAGGGAAAAACTAAAGTTCATTTACTGGAGAAATATCCCCGTAGAATTGGACAGATTGTTTAAGGCTAACATCGGACCAGTGATGAGGGAAGAGTATTTTAATTTGAGTAGACTGAAAGGCACTTAAAAGCGGAGTGCAATCCTAATGCTGATGAATCGACTCAGATATTAAAGAGGAGGATTTGAGCATTAAATAAAGGGTACCATGAATAGTGACTGCATGGTAATCTATCGCAAATCAACTCCTAAACCTTTCAAGTTTTCATAAATGTAGCCTGGACCTGATTATTATTACCCAACTGATGACTTAATTCGGCCTTAGCCAATAGTATTTACCTTCAAAAAGGCAGGTATCAAATAAAAAAAGAAGGAATACGATAACAGAGATTATTAAATCAGGGAAGAGTTAGTCAAAAATGGAGGAAACATCGTTATAAACCCTATTCATCAATAACACCGTTTAACAGAAGAGTAAATTGCCTCGCTAGAGCGAGGACCTGGATTCTATGATTGCTTATTTGGACAGGTGGAGAAAAGAAGCGACGTTGGTGTTGTAAAATTTCAGGAAATTACACTAAAGAATGATAGAGCAAACAATTGCGTGGAGGTGAAGGAAGTCAATGATGGAATTTACTTCCCCTCTTATCAAGCCATTGATGCCAATGTTCCAGCTCCTCTTTTTAAAGAGCCCTCAGATGTAAAGCCTGCCCACTTACCAGAGAAGATACTCTTCCCCGAGCACTGGTTGTTCTACAGTGGCGATTTAAATAAAGTGCGTGCCTAAATAGCCAAGAATGTAATACTGGCTAAAAATATGACTTATAAAGAGTATAAAGTTTACAATGAGAAGTTGGATCGATTCAAGGAATATCTAGCTTTGCAGAAAAGAACTCCTGAAGTCGGAGAGTATCATGTCGTCTACGATGTTGTTGATCCTCATGTGGCAGATATCGATATGGCCAAACAGCCGTAAAAAACACTTGAAGAGCCAATCGTTAAACCAGAGGGTCACTCAGCAGGGGATAACTTAATACTTGATCCTAAAGGGATTGAAGAGCACTTGCCTAATATGGAGTTTAAGAAGATGATTGGAAGAGACGATGAGACGGATATTGATAAGCATGAAGAACCTAAATTAGGAGATCGATTGATTCTTAATCCTCTGAAGCCAGAAAAGCATATTCCTTCCGTTGATTTCAACAAGCAGGAAAATAGACCCTAAGGGCCTCAATTTGATAAACACGAGGCAGGTCCCTAAGGCGACATCCTAATTATAAATCCTCAACCAGTCTCAAAGCATATTCAAAACATTAATTTTTCAAAGCAAGCTGATCGTGAATAGATAAAGACAGACAAAAATTAACTTGCATAGTAAGCCATCATTCGAGTTGAATAAAAGCCAGCAATAAAAGGAGCAGGATTCTCACGAATGAGTTCAGTGCGTCTGGTACCTCACCTGCGTTCCAATCTGAAATCTCAGTAAAAGAAGCAATCCTGTTACAATAAAGACTGATAATTCGTCTTCTATTTTATAGTATGACTATGTGATAGAATTGTTGTTGTGGCCTAATCATTTAGATTATTAATAAAATGCTGAAAGAAGACAATGTCGAATCGGACATTAGACAGCATAAGGTTAAAGAAGGGTTTCTGCTGAAGCGGTCTAGGATATTAAAGGAATGGAAGAAGAGGTGGATGGTACTTACTCGTACTCATCTCTACAGTTTCGAAACTTAAGGAGCCTATCGCAACCCAACAGAAAAGATACCCCTCAAGGAGGTGTCAACGATAAAGTCATACTATAAGAATCAATATGAGCGGCCCAATATTATACGAATAGAGTCAGATGACACATTTTTTTACCTATCGGCTAAGGAACATCAGGAAAAGTGGGCTTGGATGACGGCGATAGAACGCACGACTAGTCAGATTAGTAATCCTGCTGAGGACTCACAAAATTTGATAAGAGAAACACTGAGGATGTCCACTGCGTTGAGGCAGTCCACCCTCGTATTTGGACCGAGAAAAAGTACTATCAATATGTTGCCTATGGATATACCATCAAATCTAATGAGTAAGCTCAAATTGTGTATCACAAGGAGGGTGATCGATTAAAAATACAGTCCAATCAATAAAGATAGTCAATGGCAGTTATCGATCTTCAATCATATCAATTTACCATGCCAAAAGATCGAAACATAAACTGATGAATTGCTTAAATCGAACCATTTCTAAGAAGTCAAACCTAAACATGTTTAAGAAATTGAATCTAAACCTAAGCCTGATGAAGAGGCTGAGTCCAAGTCTGATTAAGAGACTGAACCTAAACCTGCTGAACAGGTTGAGCCTAAACCTATTGCAGAGAAGGTCATCGAGAAGATCGTTTAAATAAAAATAGTTTAAAAGATCGTTTAAGTGAAGGTCCCATTCGAAGTGAGAGTTGTAGTTGAAGTGGAAAGAGTGGTTTAGGTTTAAAAAATAGTCTTGGTACCTCAGCAAAACACCACTGGTGGCAGTCTAACGGAATTGTTTACCGAACTTATTTCCTGCAAGCTAGATGTAACTTCTTTCTAAGTTAGGACCCGAAACCTTTGTTAGACTTCGTCTCTTTTCTTGGAATGTGCGGTGTCTAAAAATACCAAGGCATTGCTCTTCAATTCTGTTGCCAGCAGGAATGTCATCGTTTCTTTGCCGAGCTCCTTCTGCAAGCCTTGAATGAATAAGTGTCCGAAGAACGACTAAATCGCTACACTAGTTTCATCTATATTATATGTTAACGTGAGACTGACTATTTTTACGCAAGTGACCTCCGGATTCTAGTGGAGATCATCCTTCGCGAACTATAGCTGAATCGTTCATGTAATTACTCCTTTATCTAGAATTGAACCAGCTGGTCAATTTACATCTTCTCCGCGTGCTAATAACTTATCATTTGAGTAATTTTCCTCATAAACGCGGGGACATCTGGGCAATCGTAAATTAAATTGCTAGCCTGGGTTCCCTTCAAACCAAAGACATCGGCCAGCAGATTTGTTTACTACTACAGTGATTAATTATTTGATGGTAAGCATGTGATTATATTTAATACTACAATTTAAAGATATATCATGACTCTGTTGAAGTGTTTGGAAGGAGCACAAGATGCCAGTCTCAGACGAACTGTGATTTGCTGTTAACTGGGAGAGCATGGAAGATTGAGAATTTAGTCAAGAAGAATGGATACTCGCATACATCTGTGAAACATCAACATAAAATAAATAAGAAAAGATAGCATACAAACATAATAGGCCTTATTCTTCTCTGATTTAGCTTATAAATCACTAATTAGGATATGAATTTTAACTCGAGAGCATCTCAATCATCAAAACCTTTGATTGCTCATCACCATCAAAAAATCCATAAGTCTAAGAATTCGAAAGAACTCAGCATATTCGATCACTAATGAAAGATCCCTTCTATATTTGATTGATTTGCAGCAAGAAACTAAAGATATAAAAAAATCAATATGTGAGTCAAAACTTTAAGTTCACTGAAGCCTCAGTTTCAATGGAAAATCAACGCTGTCGACTATTTTGGACGTAATCCGTATCTATCTAACAGTTCCCCTTTTTTGGACCTTAATTGTTTCCACTTTTCTTCGTTGATGCTAAGTTGCCTTACTCGAAAACTTCCCACCTCTATCCTCACTCTACTATCTTAATTTTAGCGCTAATTAGTCCTTCAATGGGCGTTAGCCTCTGCAAAAAATAAATTTATCCGAAGCATAAGGGTGAAGAGGAGGAATAAGTGCCGAAAATAGCAAAAGACGCTTTAGGGCCGAGGAGAGCTAGTTCATCCAAACGACAGCAAAGAGTCTCGACGAACTGAGCATTCACAAGCCAGTTTCTCCCCTTATTTTTTTCCCCCCGACTTCCCTTCCCTGGGAAATACAGGAATTGATTACCTAACTGTCAGCCAAAAACTGAAGTGTGCTAATCCAATGTCCAAGAGCACTAATTTTTAAAAATACAGGATTGATATATATGTGGGCTATAGCTGATATGTATGATTACGAGTTGAAACTGGTAATTACCTCCAAAGGATTTTATGCTTCAAAATTATTCATTTAGTGAAAATATGAGCCAACTCATTGATGGAGAGAGGGACTAGATTAAGTAGGAGGGACAGGTTGACAAAATCAATGGAGGGGAAGCTGCACTCCTCACTTCTATCCCCGGCAAAATCATAGAGAGTACCTTTTTACTCACTTAGTCACCAGCCCCAAAAAGAAAAAATAAGTCATCGAGATCGATGATTCGGAGGGAGAGGAGGAGCGTCCTGCCAAGCCAACGAAGGGGAGGTAGCGCAAGCAGAATGGCGACATGCGCAAACCCAAAAGGATACCCATCCGGTGCCTGCTGTGCAAGTAGTCCGGCAAAAAGATAAACATGAAGTGCTGCATTGACTGCAAGGGATATTTCCATATCAGCTGTCTCGAGCAAGAGGGAGAACTCAGCCCTCGATACAGGTGTCGCAAATGCCGTCACAAACGAGAGGGGGAGGTCATCACCATTCCAAAAAAACATGACAAAACCTAGAAGACAGGGGAGGATAAAATGGCGGGTCGTCGGCTCTAGAAATAAAAGCGACGGGAATAGCAGTTGAAGAAGATGGGTTTCTTCCAGGAGCGATATCCTTATTACTTCCAGGATGACAAAATAAAGTTCCCCATTGAGGATAAGCTATTATTTATCTACCGCGAATTGTTTGAGGTCACTGAAACAACCAGACTGCGCCCGCAGCCTCACCCACTGATCCCCGCACCAATGCTGGCTGACTTCTTGCAGATAGAGAACTTCTTTTCGACGTTTCGGGAGGAGCTGAAGGGTTACGGCACCATGCCTTCGGAGGTTCGCAAGGACATCTTTTACTTATCTTTGGTAATACTGCTCTGATTCAGGGAAGCGAAGGGTTGGACTCCGTCTA
>Ga0302185_10002075_pt1 | contig 13436 bp, 12 predicted proteins | sample II_Bog_E1_1_FD_200231 | JGI IMG/M metagenome (GOLD analysis project Ga0302185, IMG submission 200231) | Peat permafrost microbial communities from Stordalen Mire near Abisko, Sweden - II_Bog_E1_2 | ecosystem: Environmental > Terrestrial > Soil > Wetlands > Peat | place: Sweden: Abisko... | reverse complement strand
AACTGAGTTTGCTTTATAATCATCGAGCACAGCCCTTAGGACATAGGTTGCCCTTTTTGCCGGGACTTTAACTATTTTTTCAGCCGCACGGCCTACGCCGTCGCCTACTGTACCACCCCCTAAAAGCACCTGCACCGATGGCAGGACCTTTGCGCCGGCTTTTAAAGAGCTTCCATGAAAGCCGATATGCGCCAATCCATGCTGGCCGCAGGAATTCATGCAACCGCTTATCTTTATTTTAATTTCCCGGTTATAGATCAGGTCTTCATATTCATTATAGATCAAGTCTTCCAGCACACGGGAAAGCGTCATGCTGTTAGATATGCCCAGGTTACAAGTATCGGTACCCGGACAGGTAGTAACGTCGGCAGGGCTATCAAAACCGGGTGCTGATAAGTCCAAATCGGTTAAACCGGCATATAATGCAGGCAATGCTTCTTTTCGTACATATTTGAGTAATAAACCCTGAGTTTGCGTGATCCTGATCTCATCGGCGACATAAGGTTTTATCGCGTCAACTAACTTGCGGGCAGTATCCGATGGTATATCGCCAACCGGCACTTTTATATACACGCCGTAAAAGCCCTTTTGCTTTTGTTCGAAAACATTGGTTGCGAGCCATTGCTCATAGCGAAGCGGGTTTTTAATCTCTACTTCTCCAATTGTGGCAGGCTGCGGAAGTACGGGCCCAGGTACGGAATTTCTGTTTATGGGGTAAGTTTTTACTTTCAGCGCCTTTTTTTCATTTTCGGCGAGCCGCAGCACTTCTGGTAACCCAATTTTTTGGATCAAATATTTTAAACGGGCCTTATTACGATTATTGCGTTCGCCGTAACGGTCAAAAACCCTGATAATAGCTTCAATATAAGGTATTAGCTGGTCTTCAGGTAAAAAGTCTTCTACGATGCTGGCTAATAAGGGCTGAGCACCCAGGCCGCCGCCAAGCATTACTTTAAACCCGCGTTCGTTGTTACTATTGAGTTTTGGAATTAATCCTATATCATGGATATAGCTAAAAGCGGTATCTGCCTCGCTTGACGAAAACGATATTTTAAATTTACGCCCCATATCCTGGCAAATGGGGTTGCGCAAAAAATATTCAAAAACAGCATGGGCATATGGCGATACATCGAAAGGTTCTGCCGGGTCGATACCCGAAGTGGGAGAGGAGGTAACGTTTCTCACGGTATTTCCGCAGGCCTCCCGCAAGGTAATGTCATCCTGCTCCAATTCCGCCCACAATTGCGGGGTGCGGTCGAGGCTTACGTAGTGAATTTGTATGTCCTGGCGTGTGGTTAAATGCAGGTTATGGCTTGCATACTCGTCCGCAATATCAGCGATACGCAGCAGTTGTTTAAAAGTAATTTTGCCAAACGGTAGTTTAATGCGCACCATTTGTACACCCGGCTGCCGCTGGCCATAAATGCCCCTTGCCAGGCGCAGGCTCCTGAATTTTTCATCATGGATTTTTCCTTCACGAAAAGCCCTTATCTTTTTTTCAAGATCAATGATGTCTTTTTCAACTATTGGGTCCTCCAGTTCTGTTCTGAAGCTTTGCATACTGTCGGTATTAATTTTATGATGTAAAAAAACCTCTCCGGCTTTGAGCTAAAGAGGCCTATATTTTAAATTTATTAAACTATAACCTCTACCTATTGCCACGCATAAAGCAATAATTCATTGGTTTTATATAGTTAAAGTCTGTATTTTTCATCTTTACAGGACAAATATATACATACTACACGGAATTGGTAGGATTTTTATGAAAATAACCACATTTTACGTTGTGATTATAAATCCGACAGGGATTTTAAGTCGATAAATTTATTTATCTTGAATAATAAGCGTCGTAGGTAGTATAGGGAGTGTTCCAACCAAATGTATAGGCAATATCACGAAGTAGCAGGCTATTTGAATTAATCATGGTAGCCGTTTGAGGCCAAAGTATACTTTCTGCAGTTAGTGAGGTATTTGTTGCTAAATTATAAACCGGCCCTTGCCCTGTATAATTAAGCGTTCCCACTGCCAGGGTGGCTACCGGCGTCCCCTGGCCTGCAGGCATGTAATAATGACTGCTTGATAAGGTACAAAGGCCGTTGGAGGCAAATTGAACATAATCAAGGTTGGTAAATGCCTGCGCGGAATAAGTAGTATCATTTAATATGGCGCCGGTTGATGCCCTGGTGTAAACCCTCAGCGTAATTTCCTGCCATTTGCCTATTACAGAATTATTATTTTCAATTGCAGAATTTTGATTTTCTTTTTTGCAGGAAAAAAAAGCAAGGAAAATTAGCGTATAGACAAATAATGCATGTTTACTTTTCATCTGACCCGAATTAAAATGATACGTATCTTAATTGAACAATACGGAACAGATTAAGATAACGCTACATCAATCTTTCGATTTTAGTTATTTGCAACAATATTACCCTAAATAATTACCCTAAATATTTATTAGTGAGTTCTCCCTCGCGATTACATCCGCTATACTGGTTTCCGAAAGTATTTTCAAAGTTGCGTCACGCACTTCTATAAACACATCGCGGATGCCGCAGGTAGTTTCAGATTTGCATTCTTCGCATTTATGGTAAAAATTTAAGCTTGCACAGGGCACCATGGCTATGGGGCCATCGGTAATGCGCATGATACTCACTAATAATATTTCTCTAGGATCTTTATTGAGGCTGTAACCGCCGCCCGCACCTTTTTTACTGTAGAGAAACCCAGCATTTCTGAGGTCTAATAATATCTGCTCCAGGAATTTTTTGGGTATGCGCTCCTCCTCAGCGATCTTTGAAATCTGCATTGGGGGTTTGTCTGCATTTTTACCCAGGGCTACCAGGGCTTTAATCGCGTATTTCGTTTTCTTAGATAACATTTTAAAAAATTACAATCTACAAAGATAAGTAAAAGGTATGGAGATGTTTTATAATGGTTTATTTTGGCTTAAAGTGTAAATATAATATTTTATTTTCTTTTCCAAACGCTTATATCCTTACTTCTGTGGGTATCGTAAACCTTTCTTCATAATTAAGTTTTAAAACCGTCATCACATCCCCAACAGAAATTATCCCATCTCCCTTGTGCACCAGGTTTTGACCGAAATAAACATTTTTATTTTTTTGGCGATAAGAAGCTAAAGTCTTTAAAGGTTCTTTTCCCTTTTCGGCGCTATTTTGGTCAATAGTTGTCATTACACAACGGCCGCATAATTTCACACCATAAAAATTAATATCTCTAATAGTGAAATTGGCCATGCTGTCTTCTTCATAAGGCTGCCCGCCTGTAAATACCATATTTGGCCTGAACCTGTTCATCGGCAAAGGTGTTTGTAACCGGCTGTTCAGGTCATCCAGTGATGCCTGCCCGATAATTAAAAACGGGTAGCCATCAGCAAAAGAAGTAACCAAATCCCCCGGGGCATATTTCTGGTCAACAAGCCGCCTGCTGTCGTCCGGCATACAAACGAGCCGGCAATTAACCCGCAGCATCGTGCTAAACCATTTATCCGCTTCATAACCCACATAGTTGGCGATGCATGTATCGTCCCAAATTGTGACGTCTCCCCGGCTCTTGTCTTCAGATTCAAAGGGAATAAACAGACGTTGCTCTTTATAAGTCACTGTTAATCCATCATTTTCAATTGCCACCTGCATTAAAGCCATTTCAGGAACTTCTCTTTGTGAAATGAACAGGTTATTTTCATCGATCAACATCCAGCGCCGGTCATGTTCAAAGCCTGTTGCAGTTACACGGGCCTCTCTAACGGGTATACCGGTTAATGATTTTATTGGGTAAATGTACAATTCGCTAATTTGCAGCATTTTTTAAATAAGGGTTTAAGCAAAAATATAAAAGAAAAATGTAGAGACGCAATATTTTGCGTCTCCCGTATGCAAAACCGGACGCAAATCAGACGCAAAGCATTGCGTCTCTACAAAATTTCATATATTGGCTATCCAATTATCAACAATTCTTATTATGTCAGCAGGCGATTTCAATTACACACCCACACCCGGTCATACCTATGATGCAATCGTTATTGGTTCTGGCATCAGCGGGGGATGGGCGGCTAAAGAACTTTGTGAGGGCGGTTTAAAAACCCTTGTTTTAGAGCGCGGAAAAAACGTTGTCCATTTAAAGGATTATCCCACAGCTACCAAAAACCCATGGGATTTTAAGCATCATGGTGAATCGGCCCTTAAGATTATTGAAGATAACCCAATAGTCAGTAAGTGTTACGCCTTTGATGAAAGCACCCATCATTTTTTTGTAAAGGACAAAGACCATCCCTATATACAGGAAAAACCCTTTGACTGGATACGCGGCTACCAGGTTGGCGGTAAATCACTATTATGGGCCAGGCAAACACAGCGCTGGAGCAAATATGATTTTGAAGGCCCTGCAAGGGATAATTTCGCGGTAGACTGGCCAATAAGGTATGATGATATTGCGCCATGGTACAGTCATGTGGAATTATTTGCAGGTATAAGCGGTAACCACGACGGCCTGGATACACTCCCCGACAGCGAATTTTTACCCGCCTGGGAAATGAACACAGTTGAGAAGGTGATCCAGAAAAGGATTATGGAAAACTATGATGACCGCCATGTGATCATCGGACGTTGCGCCCATCTCACCAAACCAAAGCAAGTTCATTTGGACCAGGGGCGCGGCCAATGCCAGGCCCGTAATTTATGCCAAAGGGGCTGCCCTTTCGGGGGATATTTCAGTTCGAACTCAGCAACACTGCCTACGGCGAACAAAACCGGCAACCTGACTATTGTACCTGATTCCGTTGTTCATTCTATTATTTATGATGAAAAGAAAGGTAAAGCGACAGGGGTGAGGGTGATAAACGCGCATACCAAAGAAACTACTGAATATTATGCAAAGATTATTTTTGTGAACGCCGCTGCGTTAAATACCAACCTGATCCTGTTGAATTCCAAATCACCCCGTTTTCCGAATGGGTTGGGTAACGATAATGGCTTGCTGGGTAAATTTATCGCTTTCCAAAATTATCGTGGCGCAATCACCGCGACGATGGAAGGCTATGAAGATACCTATTACTACGGCCGCAGGCCAACGGCGGTGATGATGCCCAATTTTCGTAATGTACATAAGCAGGAAATGGACTTTAAACGGGGATATATGGTATTTTATACAGCAACCCGGCCTGGTTGGGAGCACCATGTGGATGGCCCGCAAATTGGCGCCGAATATAAAGATAAAATGACTGAACCCGGCCACTGGGATATTTACATGATGATGCAGGGGGAAACCCTCCCGAAAGAGACTAACCATGTTTATTTAAGCAAAGACCAAAAAGACCAGTGGGGAATACCGTTGCTCACGATGTCGGTAGATTATGATGAAAACGACCTCAAAATATTAAAAGACTTTCTGCAAACAGGCTCCGAAATGCTGGAAAAAGCAGGCTGCAAAGACATAAGCCCCACAGACATCCATTGGCCCCCGGGTTTGGACATTCACGAAGTGGGTGGTGTACGCATGGGCAAAGACCCAAAGACTTCCCTGCTGAACAAATGGAACCAACTTCACGCCTGTCCGAATGTATTTGTAACCGACGGTGCTTGCATGACGTCAACAAGCACGCAAAACCCATCGCTTACCTTTATGGCGCTTACGGCAAGAGCTGCCAACCATGCGGTTGAGGAGTTTAAGAAGGGGGTGTTCAGTTAAACCAGATTTGTTATTCGTTTTAACCTCACACAAAAAATGATTTACTACACCCAACTCATATTTATAAAACCCGGCCGCGAACAGGAATTTCATGCTTTTGAGGATAATGTGTTACCGCTTTTGAAAGCGCATAACGGGGAACTTGTTTATCGTATCAGGCCAGGCGCGGAAGCGTTTATCGAAGCCAGCCGTGAATTGCCTTACGAGATCCACATAGTAACGTTTGGCAGTAAGGGTGATTTTGAGGGCTATGCCGCTGATCCGCAGCGACTGGCTTTTATCGGAATGAAAAACAATTCGGTGGAAACAATAATTTTAATTGAAGGCCTGGCATTGTGATAGTGACGCGTCGTTTTTTTCAGTTCTATTTACATTTACAAAAAGACTTAAAGAAACAGTAAATTTGACCTGGCAATAAGTAAATGATATGAGCAATAACGACATTATGAAAAAACTTCGGGTGGCGCTGCAGTTTACCGACGACGACATTATCGAAGTATTAAAACTTGCCAATTTCAGAATTACCAAAACTGAATTGGGCGCTATTTTCCGTAAAGAAGACCATCCAAACTTTAAACCCTGCGGCGACCAGATATTGCGAAATTTCCTAAACGGGCTCATCATTTATAAAAGAGGCCCAAAGGAGGGGAGTTAGCTGTTAGCTGTTAGCTGTTAGCTGTTAGCTGTTAGCTGTTAGCTGTGAATAGTCGGTCTGCTTGTCGGGACATGGCACTAATCACGATTCACCATTCACTAATTCACTCTCTATTCACCACTCACTATTCACAACTCACCGCTCACCAATTCCCCATTAATCATCAAGTTTTTGTGAAATGTTTTTAATAGCCTTGTCTAATTCTTCGGCCGAGTAAAAAAGGTGCGCTTCTGATTGCAAAAACTCTGCTTCTTTGTTTTTACTGTGCCTTATCACTTCAATCAAGCCTAATATATTTGTTAAGTGCTTGCGTACGTCGTGTGAGTTTATAAATGACAGTTCTTCTTTTTTAGCTGTAAATAAAAGGTTTTCATAATGCCTTTTCTGTTTAACGTTCCAATATACGATGGCAATTATTACCACGGTGAACAAAGCGACAAATAAAATAAATAGCAGCCAGATACGCTCCCGTTCAAACGCTTCGTCTTTCTGGTTATGTACGTTTTCAATTTCATCTATTTTTATAAGGGATGAAAGGTTCCCTACCTGAGAAAGTTTGTTATTATAATCTTCGGATTGCTGAAGCGCCAGTTTAAAATTGAGGGATGCCTGGCGGATATCGTTTTTCTGTTCGGCAATTTCGCCCAAAATCTCATATTGATGAAATTTTATTTCGGGGTGATTGGTTTCCAAAGGATCGGCAAGCAACTGGTTTATTATATAGGTAGCCGAATCTGATTGTCGGTTTTTAAAATACGCGTCCGCCAGGTTTTGTTTATCGAGGTTAGTAAACCGGTATAGCGAATCTTTTTGTAAGGCATTGATCAGCTTTATTGAATTTTTATAATCCCGGTCAAGCAGAAATACATAATAAGATGTACGGTTTTTATAGGTGAATAACTTGCGGGAGTTGATTTTTAACCTGTTTAGCTTAGCGTTGTATTTTTTTAAGGAATCAGGTTGGTCCATCCTGAAGAAATTCTCGCATTTGTTATAATCGATAATCACTTCCAGCCGTTCAGAGTTCGCTTTGATACGCTTATCGTTTTTGAAGGGATAAGTATTAATTGCCTGGGCCTCGTCGAGATAAGATAATGACTCTGAATAGAAGTTGTTTTTGTAATAAACGTCAGAAATATTAATATCTGTAATTAGCTGCATATAATTATCGTCCATTTTCGCAGCCTCTTTTTTAGCCAAACGGTATGAAGAAATTGCCCCGGTAGCGTTCCCAACTTCAGTTTGCCTGAAAGCTAAATAATTTAAAAAAATATAAAATAAAAAATGGTCCTCATTCTTTCCGGAAGCGTCAATTGCCCTAATAAAGTCGTTTTCAGATTCACTTTTCCTTGATAGCCGGTCATCGCAAATACTTTCTATCCAAAAAAGAAGTGCCCATTTATTTTCAATATCATATTTAAACAGGATATTTTTGCAGGCAGTTTTAGCGCTATCGAGGTTATTTATTGGTATTTTTTTAAAATTGAATTCAAAATACTCAACTAGCTGTTTTTCCCGCGCATGTTTATCTTTAAGCTGAACTAAACGTAAAAGCGCATCTGTTTTAACAAAAGACTGGCTTGTTGCTGGCCCTGATGTAATTGAAAAAAACAAAAAATAAAGGAGTACTTTCTTAAACATTCAGCCAAAGTTTTTTTAAATCTACAAAAGAAATAATCAATTCCCACGCAGGCTATTAAGTTGGGAGTTAAACAATTTACAATACAATGTGTTGAAAAAAGATGAAATATTAATAAAATCTTATTTTTTTATTAAAAAGCAATTTTTTTTGCATTATTTATGCCTGTAGTTTATTACATTTGCTTAAAATTAAAATTATGAAAACCAGAAATTTGACCTATTTATTTATAGCAGCAACAATCGTTATGTTATCAGTATTAACGTCATGCCGTAAAGATATTAATGGCCCGGTCCCCGCTACTACTACCCCAACTCCAACCAAGGCTCAAACTACACCGGTGCCTAATATTGATACTGCACATATGAACTTACGCCCATCCCATCCGTATGTCTTGCCCAAACTGCACCGCGCAATTGCACCTGCTGCTGCCAGGGATACGGCACATATGTAAACGCTTACGATGTTGCATCCGTTTAACGCAATAATCCGGTAACGGTTACATCTATTGGGATAAGATATTTTATATCTTTCGTCGTTCAGGCTATGGTTTTCTTTTTTTTCTGCGTTTTTTCAATCTTGATGTATTTTCAATATGACATATTATACAATTCAGGACGTTTTAAAACTTTCTGAATTGTATAAATTAGCTGTCAAATTTATTCAATAGCTTTAATAAAGTATCAAAATCCTTCGGGTAGGGTGCCTGCACCGTAATTTCTTCACCGTCCAATAACTTAAAGCTCACTTCGTAGGCATGTAAGGCAAAGCGTTTCATGATTGGCAACTCTTCCTGGTCTTTTCCTAAATGATATTTACGCTTGAGTTTTGACAGAAAAACAGGTTCACCTTTATACATTTCATCGCCTGCTATTGACGCCCTTTGTGTTGCCAGGTGAATGCGGATTTGATGCATGCGACCTGTAACCGGCCTGCACTCTACCAACGTGTAATGTTTAAAGTATTTTAGTGATTGAAACCAGGTTTCGGCCCTTTTGCCTTCCTGCCGGCTGATGGTGACATTGCCCTTGCCAACATTCAAAATAGGCAAATCGATTTTTAGGTTTTCGAAAACATGTATGCCGTCGATAATGGCATGATAAACTTTTTTTACCCTACGTTTTTCAAACTGCATGGATATTGCCCGGTAGGCTTCCGGGTTCTTAGCGATGATTAAGGCCCCTGAGGTTTCTTTATCGAGCCGGTGACATATCTGTGCGTCAGCAGAATAGGCCTTTGCCAAACGCAGCATATTTACTTCGCCGCCTTCACGCTCATCCAGTGAACTGATGAACGGCGGTTTATTTACCACAATAATATCGTCATTTTCAAATAATATCAGGCCGGCAAAATTCGGAAGCTTCATATTTGCAAATGTGCAAATTTCAGATGAGTAAATTTGCAGATTAAGATGTGCAAATTGCAGAAGTGCAAATGTGCAGATTAAAGATGTGCAAATTACAAATGCGGGTTATTGATTGGAAGATTTATTCCATATACTTATGAGTTTCCCCATCTGCACATTTGCACAACTGCAATCCGCACATCCCTAAACTATCCCTCAAATTTGTAGCCCACGCCTTTTACGGTAGCTACACAATCGTCGCCAAGCTTTTCACGGAGTTTGCGAATATGCACGTCTATTGTGCGGTTAGTAACCACAACCGAATCTTCCCAAATATTTTTAAGAATAACCTCGCGGGTATAAACTTTGCCTGGCTTTGAGGCAAGTAAATAAAGCAGCTCGAATTCCTTTTTTGCTAAAACAACTTTTACCCCTTTTTGGTAAACCAGATAGGCCTCACGATCAATAATCAGGTCTCCGATTTCCAGTTTATTGTCGACGATGTCATCAGACGGAGCATTTCGGCGCAAAATAGCATTGATACGGCTTACCAACGCGCGGGGCTTAATCGGCTTGGCGATATAGTCATCGGCGCCAACGTTGAAGCCGGCAATCTCTGAATATTCTTCGCTTCGCGCTGTCAAAAACACCATAAAGGTATTTTTAAATTCGGGCATGGTGCGCATAATACGGCAGGCTTCGATGCCGTCCATTTTTGGCATCATTATATCCAGCACAATGAGGTCAGGTAATGATCTTTTTGCCTCCGCTACAGCCTCCTGGCCGTTACGGGCCACAAAAACCTGATAGCCTTCTTTTTTCAGATTATATTCAATCAGCTCCAAAATATCCGGCTCGTCATCAACAATAAGAATTTTCTGTTTGGTAGCGTTACTCATGAAAGTTGAATTTTTTCATAAAAGTAGGCGAAAAAATGAATGAAATGGTAAACTCAATATTAAGAAATTGTTAAATGTTACTTTATTTTAACGATTAGTTGAGACTTATTAAACGTTTTGTTTAAAAATTCTTCAAGGTCGCTACCGGTTACATTTTTGGCGATGATTATTCCCTGCGGATCAATTATAAAATTTGACGGAATTGCCTCAATATGGTACAATTTTTCTACCGGCCCTTCAAAAGTTTTTAAGTCGGAGGCATGGTCCCAGCTCAAGCCATCTGCGCCAATAGCCTGTTGCCATTTGGTTTTATCCACATCTAATGATATCCCTAAAATATTAAGCCCCAGTGGTTTATATATTTTATATTGTTTAACTACGTTTGGATTTTCTGCCCTGCATGGCGCGCACCATGACGCCCAAAAATCAAGCATAACATATTTGCCATGGTAGTCAGAGAGTTTTACCGGTTTTCCGTCAATTCCTGCTACGGTAAAATCAGGGGCCTGGTGCCCGATCGATAATGGCTTAATAACAGCCATTTGATTTTTAAACCGCTGAACGGTCGGGTTGTCCTTGAACTTATCTTTTATTTCGTCGGCATAAGCAATCAGCTGCTGCTCATACTTACTTGGGTCTGGCGATTGTTCTAAAGATTCTGCTGCATAAAATGCCGCGAGTGAATTTATATTTGAATTTACAAATTTTAAAATGGCCTTACCGTATTCAGCGTAAATTGTTAGAAATAGCGGCCGGTAAATTTTAACCAGCGAATCAGACTCCTTCCCTAACGCCTGCGATTTTGTCTGGTATTCTTCACCCAGCTTGTTGCTTTTATCAATATAATAATTACTGATCTTGTTAAAGTCTTGTATTTTACCCGATTCGGCCGACCCGGTAACCTGGTAGGCGTGGGTGTTATCAGTCAGGCTGGTTTTGAAGGTTATTTCATCCCCGCTTTTGGCAATCAGGTCGTAGATATTACCGCCTGCCCGTATTTTATATAGGTTTGGATAAGGGGCAAGGTGCTTAAATTCAAATTTCCCCTGTTCGTTTAAATTCGTTGAATCAATTACGCTGATCCCTGTTTGGGTACTGTCAACCTGGAGCAGAGATATATTTTTTAAGCTTCCCGGATTGTTTATTGTACCCGCTATGGTAAATGACTTATTGTCCTTACATGAAAACATGAATAAAGACAATGAAAAAATGCTGTATAAAATTAAATGTTTCATAAGTTTTAAGATTTGAGATATGAGATATGGGATTTGAGATTTAAAACTATTCCTGTCTCATATCTCAAGTCTCATATCTCACATCTTATTCATTTCGATTCCAGTTCTTTAATTAACAATTGATTGGTTTGCTGCGGGTCTATCTTCCCTTTGGAAACCTTCATAATTTCACCCATAAATAAGCCCAAAACGCCTTTTTTCCCTTTTTGGTATTCAATAACCTTGTCGGGATATTTGGCAATGGCGTCGTGTATAAATTTATTTAAATCAACGTTGTCCTGATTAATCAGCAAATTTAGCTCTTTAGCCAAAACTTCCGCACTTTTGCCTTTATTTTTTAGCAAAGCCGGAAACAGTTTATGGGAAGCCAGTGAATTATTTATTTTACCGGAAGTTACGAGCTTAATTAGTCCTGCCAAAACTTCCGGGGTCAGGCCTATCTCGTTGATCGTAATCCCGCTTTCATTTAAATATGATTTAACCGGTCCCATGAGCCAGTTAGCGGCTGCTTTGTAATTACCGGTATTTTTTATTAATTCTTCAAAATATAATGCGAAATCTATGTCGGCGGTAATTACTCCTGCGTCATAGTCCGAAAGCCCGAGATCTTCTGTGTATTTTTCGTGAAGTTCATTAGGCAACGCTGGCATGCAACGGCGAATTTTTTCAAGATACCCGGTAGTCAAAACTAAAGGTGGAAGATCGGGCTCAGGAAAATACCGGTAATCGTTTGCCATTTCCTTTGATCGCAAAACCGAGGTTTCGCCAGTATCCTCATGAAAGTTTAATGTGTTTTGATCGATATGGCCGCCATTTTCAATAATATTTACCTGCCGGGCAAATTCATGATCAATAGCGCGGTGCACATTGCGTATGGAATTTAAGTTCTTTACCTCACAGCGGTTACCATAAGTTGTTGCCCCTTTGAGGCGTACAGAAATATTGGCATCGCACCGCAAACTGCCCTCTTCCATATTGCCATCGCAAATATGGAGATAACGTACTAATTTGCGTATTTCCGTCAAGAAGTGCACTGCTTCCTCGCTGCTGCGGAGATCAGGTTCTGTTACAATTTCAATAAGAGGAACGCCAGCCCTGTTCAGGTCTATCAGGGAATCGGCATGGTGTTGGTCGTGCATGCTTTTGCCTGCATCTTCTTCCATGTGTATGTGGTTGATAGCGATATGTTTTGTTATACCGTCAGCTAACCTGATCAATACAGAACCGCCCAGGCAAATTGGCATCTGATCTTGGGTTATTTGGTACCCTTTTGGGAGATCGGCGTAAAAGTAATTTTTACGGGCAAAAGTATTATGTAAGTTAATGTTACAATTACAAGCCAGGCCCATTTTTACCGCGAATTCCACCATTTTTTTGTTTATCCGTGGCAACGTGCCAGGATGACCCAAAGAAACCGGACTTATGTGCTGGTTCGGGCCACCGCCGAAAGCTGCTGAATCTGATGAAAAGGATTTGCTTAAAGTGGACAATTGCGCGTGTACCTCTAACCCAACAACTAATTCATATTTGTCACTTATCCCGTCTGTAAGAATTGTCATAAAATTATATTCAGCTATTGTTCATAGCCTTAAATGCAGCCCAAATATAAAGTTATTAGTTTTAAATGAGAATAAATTTTAAAACGGCGCAAACTTTGAAAATAATTTTGCCTCGATTAATAAAGCCATTTAACCATGCCAGTTTCACCAAAAATTTAACCGATATTCAGGTAGTTATTTTTTTTTGTTCAAAAACCTAAAGTGTTGGTTGATTTTTTCGAGAGCGGGGGCATGAATCAACTGGCAAATTACTTATTTCCTACCATGGCACGTACATATTTCCCAGCGCCAACACCAATTATTAAAAATAAACAAAGGTACGTAATTTACTTACCAGTCGAATCTGCTTTAGCTTTAAATACAGTTTCATTTTATGTTTTTAAAGAAGAATCGGATCG
>Ga0302185_10002068_pt1 | contig 13461 bp, 10 predicted proteins | sample II_Bog_E1_1_FD_200231 | JGI IMG/M metagenome (GOLD analysis project Ga0302185, IMG submission 200231) | Peat permafrost microbial communities from Stordalen Mire near Abisko, Sweden - II_Bog_E1_2 | ecosystem: Environmental > Terrestrial > Soil > Wetlands > Peat | place: Sweden: Abisko... | reverse complement strand
CTTTGACTATTTGGGCGATCCAACCATACATGATCAACTCAGCAAGTTAAAAGCTATTCAGGATACACTCGGTCATCTGGGCAAATCACTCGTTATAGTACATGCCCCTTGCAAGTCTTACTTCTATCCCGAAGACATCCCCGACAAGTTTTACAAATACGGACTTGGGCCGACGAATTTCAACACTATGGTTCGTTTGGGTGATTCTCTCGGCTTAAACCAAATTGATATGAATACCTGGTTTGTAGCAATGAAGAAAACAAGTAAAGAACTGCTTTATACAAAAGCAGGCACACATTGGTCTATGTATGGCGCCTGGATTTGTGGCGACAGCATAGTTAGATATTTAGAAAAACTGAGGAAGATAAAAATGTTGCACCCAAAATTGGCAAGAATAGAACGGGTAATAAATCCGAGGAACACGGACGACGATATTCTTAGGATGGCAAATTTGTTATTTCCGATGACCAATGAAGTTTATAGCTACCCAATCCCGTGTTATCCTGTGGACCAAGGTGACAGCTCAATAAAAAAACCATCTGTCATTTTCATCGGCGATAGTTTTATTGTGACGCTGATTCAAGATAATTTCATCCAAACCGAGTTCCAGGACTGGCAATACTGGTACTATTTCAGGCTTATTGCGAACAAAGATTATGCCATAGAAAGCCAGCACAGTCCACTGAACGATGGCTACTGGAAGGATGCACTAAATAAAACGGACGTAGTGGTAATCTTGTATACCGCCCGCACGTTGAAGGAGAAATTTAATGGTTTTGTTGATTCCGCCTATAACTATTACTACCCACAACAATCGGCGCTTTAGCTTCCCCGGCTGGGTCATTTTACGTAAATGACTTTATCCTGTTTTGCAACCATCACTCCCACTGGCTCAATAGCATTAGAATAGCCATTTGCTTCCAATAGTTTTATTACCTCTTCTTTTGAGCCCTGGCGTACTGCTATCAGCAGTCCTCCATTGGTCTGCGGGTCCGGCAATAGGCTGAACGCTTCCATCACGTTCACATCCTTATCAAATGAAATTTTATTGTGGTAAGCATTCCAGTTTCGGTAGGTTGCGTCTGGCACCACCCGCTGCGCCAGATATTCCTTTACACCTGCCGCCACAGGGATTCGGGCATAAAACAATTCCACCGAAAGTCCGCTACCCTCCGCCATTTCGATCAAATGGCCCGCAAGGCCGAACCCAGTCACATCAGTCATTGCGGTCACTCCAGGTATGTTCCCCAGGCACTCCCCTACCTTGTTAAGTTGTGTCAATTGGTTTACAAATAACTTGCTATTATGCCCTGTCAGCAATCCTCTTTTCTGTGCCGTAGCAATGATCCCCATACCAATTGGCTTTGTAAGAAACAAGAGGTCACCTTCCATTGCAGTGCTGTTACGTTTCAGGTCTTTAATAGCACACACACCGTTCACCGCCAGCCCGAATATAGGCTCGGTTGCGTCAACACTATGCCCTCCCGCAAGCGGTATTCCAGCCTCTGCACAGACGGATCTTGCCCCTTCTATTACCTGCCGCGCCAGCGAAGGAGGTAACTTTTCCACCGGCCAGCCCAGTATAGCTATCGCCATTATGGGTTTTCCTCCCATCGCATATACGTCACTTATGGAATTGGCTGCCGCGATCCTGCCAAAATCATAAGCGTCATCCACTATTGGCATAAAAAAATCAGTGGTTGATATGAGTGCTGTGCCGTTCCCCATGTCATAGGCTGCCGCATCTTCATTATGATGCACGCTTGTCAGCAGGCGTTCGTTCAATGGTTGTTCTGTGCTGGTGTGGAGTATTTCTTCAAGTACCGCAGGCGCTATCTTGCACCCGCAACCAGCGCTACGGGAGTATTGCGTGAGTTTATATTCAATTTCTTCAACTGCCATAATCATAGATTTTTAGCTATCAACGCTTTCATATTGTACTCAGCGTCAATATTTTCGCAATTTACCTCAGTTATCGTGAATTTCGGAAAAAACAATGGATCGCCTTTTAACACCTGAATAATAGATGCTGTATGTGTAGCTGACCTCAAATAAACGTTCTCATTTACTTCCCGGGAATAGGACTGCCTATGTGCAGCCATGCCCTTATCATATTGCCGGTCATAATATTTCAATAATATCCGGAAACACTCAGTAATATTCCCTTCACTCAAGTGGTTTATGGCATTTCTTGTCTCCAGCCCACCCAGCCTTTTCCTGATCCTCCTTATGGCAGCCTCTAACTGATCTGGCGCAATATCCCCATATTCAACCACAATGTATTTCAGCCTTTCCTCAAAAGGGACCGTCAAAATAAAAACACAGCTCATCTGCATCCTAGCAAACAGATCATTTGGGATATTCACGAGGCCAATTCTCCGGCTCTCATCTTCAACCCAGATGTGTTCGTCTAACGCACGCTCCATTTTTAAACGGAACAGCCGTAACCCCAATTCGTTTTCAAACATTTCCTGCGTTGGTTGAGCGCCGCAAAAACCACCGAAAGCAGAGCCTTTATGATTTGCAATTTCCTCCAGGTCAAGTATTTTATGGCCAGCTTGCTCCAATTCTTTTAAAATCATTGTCTTACCTGAACCCGTATAACCACTCAAAACGTTGAAGCAGTAGTTTTTCCCAAACTGTTGCAACGCCCAATTCCTGAAAGCCTTATAGCCGCCCTCCAATACGTAAACCTTAAATCCATAAAGGTCCAGTAGCCAGGCCACACCTGCGCTGCGCATCCCCCCGCGCCAGCAATATAACAGCACTGTTTTTTGCGCACTGCCAGCCTCATGACCTCTTGAAATTTGCTCCGCTTCTTCAATGATACCCACCATCTTGGGCCCAAAATATTTTAGCCCTTGCTTGATAGCTTGTTCGCGCCCCTGTTGTTTATACAAAGTTCCCACCACTGCCCTTTCGTCATCTGAGAATAATGGCACATTATATGCACCCGGAACATGTGCATGACTATACTCGGCAGGGCTGCGCACATCCACTAAAGGGTATTTCCCCTTCATGGCTATGAACTCGTCTATGCTGATCTTTTGCATTATTGCTTGTTATAAAGCGGCTAAAAAACGCTTCCAGATACAGAAAATGGGCCTGGAACACGTCACCAAACATTACTTTTTCATCCCACCGAAAACAGCGCTCATCATCAACGATGTAAACGCTTCCCATGTATATTTCTTCTTTTCGTTGAGTATATTTTCCCTGACGTCAGGTATAGAGTTGGGCTCAAAAAATTTAAGGATAGCGTCTGCAATTGCTGTTGGGTTGGGCTCCGCAACAAAGCCCACTCTTCCATCCGGTACGCCCTCTGCTAGTCCGCCCACATTGGTCACGATCATAGGCTTCTCAAAGTGATACGCGATCTGCGTAATGCCGCTCTGAGTAGCGTGCTTGTAGGGCTGCACTACCAGGTCGGCAGCGCTGAAGTAATACCGCACTTCGCTGTTCGCAATGAAATCTGTTGTTAAATGCACCACACGCTGCAATTGATATTTCTCAATTATTGCATTGTTCTTCGCTTCTACATTTTTATCATAGTACTCGCCCGCTGCAATCAGTTCCACACCCGCCTTAGCCATCCGCTCATCAGCCATAGCTTCCAGCAGCAGGTCCAGGCCCTTATATTCCCTGATAAACCCAAAAAACAAGAGATATTTTGTGTTTGGGTCAAGCTTCAGATGCGCGCATGCTGCCGCCTTACTCACAGCTTCGTCATAACTATCATAAATTGGGTGAGGAGTATAAAACGAGGGTTTCTCCGTGAATGTTTTCACATCTTTCAGTACATCCCTGCTCATGGATATAAATGCATCTACGGGTTTTATAAAATAGCGCGTAAACTCTCTATCACCAGGGCGTTTTTCATGCGGTATAATATTATCCACAATACACACCACACGCGTGTTCCCGTTCTTTTTCGCCCTTCTCAAGATTGTCCCGAACGCTGGCCCCATAAACGGCAGCCAATATTTCACAATGATCAAATCAAACTTCTCCCGCTTCATCTGGGCGCCTACTTGCATCCAATTGATCGGGTTTACAGAATTCACCACGGTGCGTATCGTTAGGCCATTTGGCGCCGGCTCGTCTGTAAACTGAGTTTTCCCCGGAAAAAGGAATGACGGATATTGTAAAGAAAAGGAGTAAATAACTACTTCATGGCCTTCTGTTTGCAACTGGTATGCCAGCCGTTCATTAAATGCAGCGAGTCCGCCGCGCAGCGGATGGGCAGTACCCAATATAGCTATCTTCATTTGAACAAGCTTTTAAAATCATCCTGGGCTCGTGCATAATCCTCAGGGATGCCAATATCTATAAAATAGCCGTCGTCCTTGTACCCAAAGAATTTTTTCTCGTGTACAAAGCGCTCCAGGTAGTCTTTCTCAAATGAAAATTGCTCAGGCATTTTCTTGGCGAGGAAACCGTCCCGATTGATGACATAGACGCCTCCGTTGATCAGGCCGGCTTTTCGGTATTGCTTTTCTTCAAACGCCGAAATGACAGGACCACCATCCGTATTGACGATACCATACCGGTCAAAATCATGCATCTCCTTCAACGCCAGGGTCACAGATGCTTTGTTGGCGCGGTGCTCCTTCAATTGTTTTTGCAGGTCTACAAGGAACATCGTATCACCATTCACTACCGCAACATCATCCGTCGCCGCTTCTTCTATCGCGGCTTGAATGCCCCCACCTGTGCCCAGCGGTTCAGATTCGATCACATAATCAAGCTCAAAATAGAGGTCTTGCGTTTCCAGCCAGTCAGTGACCACCTTATGCTTATAGCCCAGCGACAAAATCACCCGCGTGCACCTCTGACGGTTCAGGTAATCAAAAACATACCCCAAAAACGGCCTTCCGTTTACAGGCGCCATGCATTTGGGAAACGCGCCTATAACCCCTTGTAATCTCGTTCCAAGCCCTCCGGCAAGTATGATCGCTTCCATTAAAATATATACGGTTGACTTTCTGAATATTCGCTCTATGTCTTCAAACTCGACTCAATCGTCCACTTATATGCTCCAGGTAAACAGCCCTCTTTCGGTAAACTGATATGGGCTGAAGGTGCCGCCAAATGCCTGTAGCGCCTTCTTCACCTCGTACCTGGTATTCGCAGGACAATAAAACATCATAAATCCGCCCCCACCTGCGCCCGATATCTTGCCACCTGTCGCGCCGGCCTTTAAAGCAGTCTCATAAATTTCATCCATTGCATTGTTCGAAATTCCCTTGGCCATTTGCTTCTTGTACCTGAACCCAAAATCAAGAATACCGCCTATTTCATGAATGTTTCCTTTTAGCAAGGCTTCCTTCATCATTTGCGACTGTTCCTTCAGGTGGTGCATGGCGTCAATGGACTCCTGGTTCTTGTCCACCACATTTTTGCTTTGCGCCTCTATGATGGTCGATGAAAGCCTGCTCGTAGCAGTGAAATAAAGGAGCAGGTTATTTTCAAGTTCATACAGATATTCCTGCTTTATGCGTAGCGGGTTTACAATAACCTTGTTGTCCTTATAAAACTCCATGAAGTTTACGCCGCCAAATGTAGCTGCATATTGATCCTGCTTCCCGCCGGCCATAGCCAATTCAGTACGTTCTACATCATAGGCCATCTGCGCAATATCGTACTCACCTAAGGGCAGGTTAAGCCATTCGGCAAACACCCCGATAATAGCCACCATTAGCGTCGATGAGCTGCCAAGGCCCGACCCCGCTGGCGCGTCCACAATTGTAGATAGTTTAAAACCTCCCGGCACCGGTCCATATTTCCGGACTATGTGATTATATGCGCCAGTCGCCAAATCCAGCTGGCCGTCTATTGGTAGTTCATCACTTAAATTGTAGGCTATAGTTTCGTTGCGGTCCACCGCTTCTATAATCACCTGCGGCACGCTTAGCGGCTCAATAGTAGCATAGGCATATAGCGAAATCGTGGCGTTAAGGATAGCTCCTCCATATAAGTCGCAATATGGACTTACATCTGTGCCACCTCCGGCCAGCCCTATTCTTAAGGGCGCTTTACTTCTGTATATCATAATATGCAGGCTAAATTAGTGAAATTATGGTACAGTTACCATGATATTGAGGAAGGACCCATGATTGACGTTCTGGCATACGCGTCGGCGCAACCACGTACTAATGAATTCTGGCTGTTTTTAAATCAATAAACAAGGTTCATTTATAACATTAACATTTTTAATGATTAAGTAAGGTTTGTTGTTATTGAATTTCGATTTAATTTTACACTGTATTTCGACTAATGGGCCGTAGGAAAAACATAATAATTTATCTTCTTGTCATTCTATTGGCGTGTTGTTTCATGCCTGAAGCCGGTAAATACGCCAGTTCCGGAGTTATTACACGTTTCGTTGATACGCATCTTATTTCGCTCACGGGGAAGGGTCAGCCTACATTAGTCCTCAAAACGCCGAATATCCGGAAAGATTGGATCAAGGTCAGATTTATGGGTGGCGAATGTGAATTTGACGCAGATAAGTTCTATTTAAATTTCAGGTCAGCCGCGTTTCGCGATCCTGTTAGCAGCAGCAATAATTACTCATTTATTTCTTCGTTTGGGCACGTGCTCTTTAAGCTCCGGGGCCCTCCCGCATTATCCTGATCCAGTTCTGTCGCGCATCGTCCACTTTCTATTGTGAAATTTTGGCACTAGGGTTTTCGTTGATTCTATTCTGTGAAATGTAATGGGTCAGAAAAGTTTTTAATTGGTTGTGCGCCGATATTCAAACAATTACTTTTAGCAATTCCTTTACATTTATTGGTATCTTATTTTTATGCTAAATAATTGTCAATTTCCAAAAACTCTGTTCCAATTCATTCAGCAACACTCATTAATTAAAACATAAAAAAATATTTATGAAATTCAAACAAATTGTTTTCCTTGCATTGTCGTCGATGATTTTATTTGCTTGTGCGTCTTCAAAAAAACTGAAGGAAAGCCAGAAAAAAGCCGCAGAAAACGAACGAAAAGCTGCCCAGTGCGATAGTGTCCAGCAACTGCTCCGGTTAGATAATGCCAAACTGAAGCAATCACACGATGCAGATATGGCGCGGATAAAGACCCTCGAAGACCAACTGGACTTTCTTAAGACAAACAACAGCCAGGTACTTGGCGACCTCAAAGATCTTTCCGTTATCTCTGGTTCCCAAGCCGAGAGCATCAAGAAATCCTTAGACAATATCGGCGTTAAAGATTCCTATATTAAGAACCTGCAAGCGGCATTGAATAAGAAAGACTCGATGAACATGGCGCTTGTCATTAACCTCAAAAGCGCGGTGGGCAACCTTGACGATAAAGATATAAACATCAAGGTCGAAAAAGGCGTTGTGTATGTCGACATTTCCGACAAGATGCTCTTCAACAGCGGCAGCTATGACGTGACAGAACACGCAAAAACAGTATTAGGTAAGGTAGCCAAGGTCTTGATCAACCAGCCTAACATTGAGTTTATGGTAGAAGGCCATACCGACAATGTGCCATTCAGTCGCGGCCCGCTTACAGACAACTGGGACCTCAGCGTGAAAAGGGCTACATCTGTAGTACGTATTCTCCAAAATACATACCACGTTCCTCCTGAAAAAATGACAGCGGCAGGAAGAAGTCAATACGTACCTGTTGAGGACAACGACTCAAAAGCGGGACGTGCAGCAAACAGAAGGACAAGGATCGTGATCTTGCCACAATTGGACCAGTTCTTTAAACTATTGGAAAAACCAGGCAATAATTGATGGCTTGGGACAAGCTAATAAAAAAGAATGCCTGTAAAGCAGGCAGGCATTTCTTTCTTCGGTATCCGGAAATTTGATTTTCATCGGCGCTCAAAGAGGGAATTGTATTAACAAATAATTCTCTCGCTTCATTCAGTGGTTTTTATAAATTAGCAATTGGGAGAAAAAACTCATCTGATTTTTATGAAAAAGGCCATACTTGGTTTACTGATGCTTGTTTGTTGCTTTAAGGCAAAAGCGGACATAAGGGATAGTACAATGTCCCTCAAAGACAGCGCAGTAACCGAAAAAAACATCAAGGACAAAATACTTGGTGATATCAGGCAGAGCCTGGACAGTAAAAATAAAATGGTGGATTCCACCATTTTACAGCTCGACACACGCGTGGGCAAGCTGGACAGCGTGATCAAATTGACGGGCAATCCAAAGGAGAGGATTGATAAGATCGTGGAGCGGGTGCAGATATTGGAGGAAAAGCAAAAGGCGATTGAACAAAATGAACTGAACGTGTATGAAGCGAACTACCAATCAGCAATCATCAACCTCGTGTCTATGGACCGCGAGATAAAACCGCTGATCCTCTTCAATACCACCAGGGATTTTTTCAATGCACTTTCGGCAACCAGCAACCCTGAGAACTACGAAGGCTTTTCGTCAGGTTTTGACAAGTTCAAAATATATATTGATAAGGTAAAGGACGAGGATGCAACCCAAAAAGCGATTGCAGACATTATACAAGCTACCGGCAATATATCTTTTGGCGTACCGATAGTAGGCGCATATTCGCAACTACTGTTCACAGGAATGGCCAATTACGTCAATTCTATCGGGCACAAACAGCGCGACCTGAAAAAAGAAGCCGAAAAAATGTTTGCCATTACCACTGCGCTTAGCCAATTCACTACAGATAAGAACCTCATTGAAAACGAATGGGACGGTATCACCGGCTCACTAAGTGAGATGCAGGTATTTTACGACTCGGTATTGAACCGAAACCTGAGGATGCTCTCTATAAACAGGGCCGATATCACAGGTGGCTTCACACGCGAAAGTGATGCAAGTGCAAGGTACCTGTACCTGACCATGTTGCGGCAGAAAGCAGCAGACTACGTATTGGACAAGAAAAAGCAAGACCCCAAGGACTGGAAAGAGAACATTTATTACCAGTTGATGGACGTACAAATGCTCAAGGTGCGGTACGGTGACATTACCTACCACATCACACACCACTTAGACAAATACAAGGTGCTCATTACAAAATATAAAACCAACAAAGACATCGGTGCCCATGTAGTTATGCTTGAAGGCAAACTCAATGCCCTCAAATCTACATTCGACGATGCTTTTGAGCCCTCTGAGTATGTCCATGCAGCGTCGCGCATGTACAAAGTGATGTAACCGGCCTTGTCTGCTTCTTGTACGTTGCTTGCTTTACGCCCCATCAAAGGACCAATACCCCGTCATTCAAGAAATTGTGGCTTTTGTACCCACTTTCCCGTTCGGGTGATGGAGTATCTTATTAACAAAACAATTTTTAAAATTTAAAACCAAACAGCTTTATGAAAAAACAAATAATACCGGACGAAATTATTCGCAACCGGGAACTGAAGCATAAAAAGAGGAATTCAAGCGTTGTCTTTTTTCTCTTATTTTTAGCCCTCGGGGCAGGAACCATCTATTCGTGCAAAAATGGTAACACGTCGGGCGCAGCAAATCAACCGGTATTATCGGCGCCTGCCACCGGGGCAAACGATAGCCTGCAATCGCAGGTGAACGCAGCGAGGCTTCAAGTCGATGATTTGTCAAGCAAAACGGCATGCCTGGACAGCCAGGTACGCCTGAAAGACGAAGAGATTGCCAAGCTGCAGAAGGAACGTGCTGCGCTCGCCAGAAAAAACAAGTCGCTTGGTAAAAAACTACGTAAAGACGATAAATTAGTTGCTTCACTTAAGAAGGACCTGGACGATAAGGATAAAATGTACGCTGAAAAGCTAGGTTTGTTACAATCGGATAAAGACAATCTCAATAGCCAATTATCGGACCTTATGAAGAAATATAGCAACCTGAAAGCCCTGGGCTCTGTGCTGCACGCATCGGATATCCGGATAGAAGCGTTGCATGTAAAAAGACGCAGCCGGCGTGAAAAAATAACCCGCAGGGCGAAAAAACTGAACATCCTCCGTATCCACTTCGATATAGATGAAAACCGCATTGCAGAAGATGGTACCAAGGAATTGTACCTCGTGATCAATGGCCCCGATGGGAAACTTTTAAGCAATGAAGGAAATAACCCAGGAGAATTCACTAGCTACAAGGACAGCGAAATCAGTTACAGTGTCCGGAAGAATATTTTCCTGAAACAGAACGAGCCGGTAAACGACGTAACGGTGGACTGGGACCAGAGGGGCGAACACGAAAAAGGGGACTACAAGATCGCCATATATAATGGTGGATACAAAATAGGCGCCGGCAACGTGGAATTGAATTAGTTGCATAGGTTAGATTGATAAACCCACCGTGCACCAAAGATGGCGCACGGTGGGTTTGTTTTATCCAAGTGCATCGGTATGGATAACGGACGACAATTATAAAAATGACAAACGGATTTCCAATAATTTAATTTCTGCTGCTTACCTTTGCGCCCGCTTATGGACGTTAATATAAGGATCATCAACAAGTCGCCCCATGCGCTACCGGAATACCAAACCGTTGGCTCTAGCGGAATGGACATACGTGCATGGCTGTCTGAACCCATGATATTACAGCCGATGGCACGAAAATTGATACCAACCGGTTTGTTCATGGCCGTCCCGCCCGGATATGAAGCCCAGATAAGGCCCCGTAGCGGGATGGCAATAAAAAAAGGACTTACGCTTATAAATACTCCGGGCACTATCGATAGCGACTATCGGGGAGAATTGATGGTGGCGATGATAAATCTGGATGCCAACGAACAGGTAATTAACGATGGTGAGAGGATTGCGCAAATGATCATTTCAAAATATGAAAAAGTCAACTGGCAACCCACAGATGTTTTAGATGAAACCCAACGTGGGGCTGGCGGTTTTGGTCATTCGGGCATTAAGTAAACGAAGTGCATATACAAGCAAATTGGTCTCAGAAAGCGAGAACTAAGATAATAAGCTAAAAAACTAAATATTCGAGCATGAACATCATTATTCCAATGGCAGGTATGGGAAAGCGGATGCGCCCACACACACTCACCACAGCCAAACCTTTGCTACCGATAGCGGGCAAGCCTATAGTGCAGCGACTGGTCGAAGACATCATAGCCACCAGCAACGAAAAGGTTGACGAGATAGCTTTTATTATCGCACCTTTTTTTGGTAAAGAAGTGGAAGACCATTTATGCAAAGTCGCCGAAACCCTGGGTGCCAAAGGCAAAATATGCTACCAGGAAACGCCATTAGGCACCGCCCATGCTATACTATGTGCGGGTGACACACTTTCCGGCAACGTGTTTATTGCTTTCGCCGATACATTGTTTAAAGCCACCTTCAGCATAGACACCCAAAAAGACGCAATAGTATGGACCCAGAAAGTGGAAGACCCTACCGCATTCGGCGTCGTGAAACTAAACGAGAAAAACGAGATCGAGGCATTTGTCGAAAAACCAAAAGATTTCGTTTCTGACCTTGCTATAATAGGTGTCTATTACTTCCGTGATGGTGATGGGCTTAAAAAGGAACTTCAGCGCCTTATTGACAAGAATATTATGCTAAAGGGCGAGTATCAGATCACTGATGCAATGGAGCACATGCTGCGGAATGGCGTAAAGTTCTATACCGGCCAGGTAGACGAATGGCTTGATTGCGGCAACAAAGACGCTACCATATATACAAACCAGCGAATACTTGAAAACAAAAAAGATACGGAACAACTTGTATCAGCATCCGCCATCGTTGAGCAATCGATTATCATTCCACCATGCTACATCGGTGCAAACGTCGTAATAAAAAATTCGGTAGTAGGCCCGCATGTATCGCTTGAAAATGGCGTCACAATCGAGGACTCCCGAATTAAAAACAGCATCATCCAAACCAATAGTGTTGTTAAAAATACGCATGTCTTTGGCTCAATGTTAGGAAAAAATGTAACTTACATAGGAAATCCCGCAGACCTAAGCCTCGGAGACTTTTCAACGCACTTATGAGATTGTTTCTGTTCAGGTCCATCCTTTTTATTTTTGGCCTTGGGGTATTCATCCCTATGGCCATAGGCCAACAAATGTCGCCAGACACCCTTGAAATTTCTCAGGAAGCTCGTAATGCCAAGACTGATGAAATTTTCTTTGATGCAATGAAGGCCAAAATGCACAATGACGATAAGCAGGCCGAAAAACTGTTTACCCAATTTGCAGAAAAACGGCCAGAAGTATCTGACGCGGATTACGAGTTAGCCATACTTTCTTACAACAAAAAGGAACTGGAAAAGGCGCGCGACTACATTAAGAAAGCCATTTCAATAGATTCTACCAACAAATGGTATAAAGAGGAATACGCCACCATCCTTGCCGATCAGGACGACTTTACAGGAGCGGCCGCGGTAATGGGTTCACTTTCAATAAAATTTCCGGAAGACAGGACATACCCGTTAATGGCCGCCGAATATTATGAGCACGCCAGAAAATACGACGACGCCATTTATTACCTGGATAAAGCTATTGCCCAGGTGGGTTCAGAAGACGATATCATGCTGCGGAAAGCGCAGATATATATGAACCTGAATAAACCGGACAAGGCCGCCGATGTGATGGAGGAGCTGATTGCGAGGGACCCGAAAAACGGGAAGAACTACAAGATGCTCGGCGAACTGTACGACAACAATAAGCAACCAGAGAAGGCAGGTGAGGTATTTGCTAAGGCATTGAAAATTATACCTGACGATCCGTTTGTACAGCTGGGGCTGGCAGACCACTCCCTGAAAACCGGCGATACGGCAGCCTTTCAGATATATGTAAAAAAAGTAGTACTTAACAAAGACCTGGATGTCGACATCCAATTGGATTTTTTACGTACATATATTCAAAGTCTGCCAACAGACAGTGTTTCGGTCCGGCAAAAGGCATTACCTATCATAAAACAATTGGTTGCCCAGCATCTGGAAGATGCCGATGTGCTTGATTTTTATGGGTTGATCCTCGAAGTCATCAACCGGCCTGACAGTGCAATTGAGGTTTTTAAACAGTCTTTAATAATAAAACCGGCAGATTTTGACACTTGGACCCGCCTGTTGCAGCTTTATTCCGACCGGCATAGTTCAGATTCCCTCCTGAAATACAGTACCAAGGCGCTCCGTTTATTTCCTAACCAGGGGAATTTTCATTTTTATAATGGCGTTGGCCACTACTATAAAAAAGATTACAGCGCCGCTGTCCAATCCCTTAACCGCGCCATCGATATGATCCCGGACAGTGATAGAGTGGCGTTATCAGGCGTTTATTCCTTCCTTGGAGACATTTATCATGCAGACAAAAAGGACGATTTATCAGATAAGTCATATAGCAAAGCTCTGGAATTAACGCCCGACAATGCAACTGTTTTGAACAACTACAGCTATTACCTTTCTGAACGGGGAGTGAAATTGGATCAGGCGGAAAAAATGTCGAAAAGGGCCATGGAATTAAATCCGGGCGAGGCTACGTTTTTAGACACCTACGGCTGGATACTATACAAAA
>Ga0302185_10002067_pt1 | contig 13462 bp, 10 predicted proteins | sample II_Bog_E1_1_FD_200231 | JGI IMG/M metagenome (GOLD analysis project Ga0302185, IMG submission 200231) | Peat permafrost microbial communities from Stordalen Mire near Abisko, Sweden - II_Bog_E1_2 | ecosystem: Environmental > Terrestrial > Soil > Wetlands > Peat | place: Sweden: Abisko... | reverse complement strand
ACACCTGTTCTGTTTCCAGTTGAATTAGTATCCCAAACCATTCCACAGTATCTCTAATAATTCCTTCTGATATGCGGCAATCATCACTGCCCAAACAATAATTAACAATGTCAATTATAGCAGTCTTTCCTGTTTTAGATTCTCCTGTAATGATATTGACTTTACCAATTTCAAATGGTAAAAGGCGTTTTTCTCCTGCCTTATTATAAAATACTAAACTTTTTATTTGCATTGAAAAATGATTAAGGTTTGATGCCGAGGATTGAATAAATGGTTAAAGAGTTTCCTGATTTGGAAAAAAGTTTCCCCAAAATAATTGCCTTACTAATGCAGCTTTTTATTTCTGGATCATCAACTTTTAGCTTGCCTTTTCTTGTTTTAAGATCGAGACCTCCTTTTTCATCAATACTCAAGGAGTTATGTGCAATGCCAAACATGATAGATTCCCTACTAAAAGGTAAGAATCTCGTAATATGCTTAGGTAGCCCAATTTTTAAATCTTCATTTCCATTGATCCAGGCATGGATCGTATTTGATTTGGACTTTGGCAACCGCTCTCTAATCCTACTATTAAGTACCAATGGTAACACCAAAACGGCTAATGAAAAGGGCAGACTCTCGTTTATTTCACCTTTAAATGCCCCGACGCATTCTCTTATTATTTCGCTACAAAACGCAGGATTAATAAGATTCGCAGTAATTTCAGGCCTATTTCTCCAGACAGGTAGCATTTATGTGGTTGTTAGTTTGTTGTCAAAATTCGGGTGCCACCCAACTTCTTTTTTATCAGCGAGCATGTGGCAACTACCAGTAACCATATATTGTTCTTTAAAGCGCTCTTTAATATGTATTTGGGGATATTGCGTAATGTAATGTGTTTCAAAAAAAGTTTTACCCTTTGTTTTTTGTAACTCGTCGTCATCTGTATTAACGCTATCCGCAATTATTGAAAATTTTCGTTCCCAATCTTCTTTTAACTGCCTGTCATACGTAATTTCATCGTCTGGGTAAATCAGTCCCTCCCTTAGCCATTTTGACTTTTGACTGAATGACCTATGATAGTCGCTAATAGCATTGTTAATCACTTTTTGGCCGGATCCAATCAACTCTATTTGTTTAACAAAAAGTTTATTTCTGTAAGGGCCCAATTGCGCTTCGTCTGCGGTAATTGACATGTTAAAATCATTAGGTAAGTTGTCACTTTTGAACCCATCCGCAATATCCAAAATTTTAGTACTAACCTCCTTGGCCGTGATAAAATCACGAAGTCCTTGTAGATGTAATATCGCCTGGCCAATGAACCAACCTTCCAACCGCTCATATAAGCTATCCTTTTTTAGTGAATAATGCCTTATTTCATGAAGAATGAGAACCTTAGCTTCATTAATATCAATGGAAGCGTCAATAACCGTGATGTTTTTAATTAAACTTTTTTGTTGGTCTTCCGATAAGCTTAAAAAAGAATCATAAGCTGGTTTATTTGTAGTACTCACTGAAGAAGCAGCAACATCTTTCAGACCGGTTAAAATTCCATCAACATCTCTGTCTTTCTGGGTATTTTGCCTTAGTTTGTAAGGAATAGTATCCGTTGATGCCGTAGCGGTGGTGATTAAGTTGAATAAATCAGTTGAGGGATTTAGCATTCCACTTTTAATTCCCTCGCTCCAAACTCTTAACGTTTTCCAAAGATCAGTACTGGCATTTGTCAGGTTCGCAACAGAAGTAATATGCAATTTGGTTTGATAAACCTGTAATGAATTGAGTGTATCGATACTTATGTCGTCAATTTTTTCTAGGAGAAGTCTTGCATCTTCGTTTGCTTGTGATATAATAAGCATTAAACCGTATCTAACTTGATATAAATACCCTAGGCTCGGTTCACTCGCAGAAAAAATAGAATCCATAAATTATAATAAGGCAGTTCTTATTGATTACCCCTCTATTATATATATTCAAGGATATAATCAAAAAGGACCTGTATGTAATATTTAATTTTGACCTATGGACTTGGTTTCTTACAATTATAAACTGTAATTGCTAATGAAAATAGATCAGGACAAGTATATCTAAATTCAAGGAATTAATCATAACAAATCCATTTAATGTTTTATCCGGATATAGGATGAAATAAAGCCATCTTTATTTTGCTGCTTTTAATCAATGTAGGGTTGTGAAACCTTTTCTTTGACATAGGTTAATTCACAATTGTTTATTTTGCTTTGCATTTTAATTCAGCCTAAATTGGAAACAACTACCTTAAGCAAATTAATAACTGCCAATCATCCTTATTTTAATATATGGACGAGGCAACTATCCGAACATCTGACGGCTCAATACCAGCCAAGTACCTATGATGAGGAGGAGCACCAGCGGATTTTTTTCGCAACTAACGAGTTGCTCATGGGTATCGCTCGTAATTTCTTTACTTATGGAAGATTTAAAGATCAATGGGATACTTCAAAATGTTCGCTTCACGTATTTAGCCAATATTTATTACTAAAGTCTGAGAAAATTGATTTGGAATTCCAATGGGGGATGGATATGAATGGATTTTTTATCGAAGCGAATCTGACTTGTACTGAAAATCTTAGATACATGACTGATGACTTTTGGACAGCTATATTAGCGCTGAAGGATCTTGGTAAATTTGAATATATAGGCAGTGGAGGACTTAACGCACAGGAAAAGCCTTTTTTCGAGAACAAGACCAGCACTATTTTTCAAATAATTCGAAGATTCATGTTGTATCAGATGGAACAAATGATGTCTCCGAATACTTATCAGCACAGTAACCTTGAGCTTGGCCAATTTGTTATAAGATGGAATTTTGATACTGACTGGCCAACCTTATTAGAAAAGTCTTGTCAGTCATTCAAGATTTTATACAATCTAAATTACCAACTTTGGAAAATTACTGACCTTGCCAATAAAAAATTGAATAATTATTAACCGCAAGCGTAGTTAATAATCAGACCTTATATGCCTTATTATTTAACCATTACAGTACGAGCTTCTTTCCTTTTGCTACCTTATCTTTCAGGCGCTATTGAATGATCTACCATACATTAACCTAAAATTGAGGTACTGTATGCCAAAGTGGATATTCCGCTGAAATTGACCAGTAATTCGTAGATAATGAGTAAAGTGATTCCACTGGAAATTGACTAGGCATTTCTGGCCAAAATAAGACCGAAGGATCAGCTTCCCCTATACAGGTTATTTAAAATATTTCAATTCTTAACTTTCATCACATTAGAAATTATTTTTTTAAAAATAGACATATCGTTAAAAAAAATAACAACTTCGACGGACATACCATCTTTGATATAAATTGAATTCTCCGGTACAAAATTAATAATTGAACTGTAGTCACCGTATTGGTTAGAAATTTCAACAGAACTAATCGTTCCTTTTATTGCTTTTGATTGTTCGTTATGCACTGTGTGGAACTTGATAATTACCGAGTCGCCTTTTTTTAGTTTGCAGCCTATATTTTTCCCAATAGTCTTCACACCCAAAAAATATCCTTTCTCTTGTTTCGTTAAAAACATGACTTTGTTTGCACCAAATTGACCATCTTTCACTATTAGTTTAGTGGTTTTGACTGACCTGCCTGCGATGTTTTTTTCAGAAGAATCTAAAGAGATTATAGTTAACTCAGTCTTTACGACCTCTGGATAATGAATCAAGCTACATAATCCTATAATCCCCAAAATTAAGACAATAAAAAACATAATACCCCATCGCAAAATCCACGATGGATTCTTGGTAATTATATTGTACATCTCTTGTGTATGGCGGTAATACAGCTCTTCAGAGCCTTGACTTTGTGGCATTATCTTCCTAATTCTAATTGATTTTTAACGAGTTTATAATAGTCACCTTTAAGAGCCGTCAATTCGCAATGTGTCCCATGCTCTATAATTTGTCCATTGTGCAATAAAATAATATTATCTGCATTCTTTACCGTACTGAGCCGATGCGCAACAATAACGACCGTCCTGCCATCAAAAAATTCGGAGAGATTCTCCATAATAATTTGTTCATTATTTGCATCCAAGGCATTTGTTGCCTCATCAAAAAAAATATAATGAGGATTTTTATACACTACACGAGCAATCAATAATCGCTGACGCTGACCTTGACTAATTCCATTACCTTCCGCCCCAATTTTGGTAGCGAGTCCTAAAGGCAAACTGGCTATTAAATCTTGGATATTAGCTACTCTGATCGCGTGGTTTAATTTAGTCTGATCGGGATATTCATCACCAACAGCAATATTCCGCTCTATGGTGTCAGAAAATATAAATCCGTCTTGCATCACCACTCCACATTGCGCTCGCCAAGCTTTAAATCTATAGTATTTACTAATTGATCACCTACCATTATTTCTCCTTTTTGAGGAGCGTAAAATCTTAATAACAACTTCAAAATCGTAGTTTTACCGCTACCACTCATGCCAACTATCGCAGTAGTTTTACCTTCAGGAATATTTAGGCTGACATTATTGAGCACGTTATTATTCCCTGCTCCAGGATAACGAAAAGTGAGATTTTGAATATTTAAGCTCTTATTTTTCGGAAGGCTATTTTGCCATTCTCTATTCGCTGGTTGTTCATCTTCCATTTGTTGGATTTCATTTAATCGTTCCAGGCTGATCTTGGCATCCTGAAAACTTTGGATGAAACTTAGTAATTGCTCTATTGGGCTACTTAGCTGGCCAACTATATATTGTATAGCAACCATTCCGCCTAATGATAGATTTCCCTTTATTACTGCTTCTGCACTTAAAAATGTGATTAAGATATTTTTACTCTGGTTAATAAATGTAGCACCACCTTGTTGATATTGATTCAGTGCCAGAGTTTTTACATTGAACTTAAATAATCGTACCTGAATAAGCTCCCATTCCCAACGCTTTTGCCGCTCACAGTTATTAAGTTTTATTTCCTGCATTCCACTAATTAATTGGATAATTCCACTTTGATTTTGTGCAGAAACATCAAAGCTTTTATAATTAAGCGCTCTACGTTTGCTTAAAAACAAAATAATCCAAATTGTATATAATACACTGCTGAATACAAATACAAAAAAAATGGCGTGATTATAATGGGCCAATACAACTGAGAATACTACCAAATTAAATAACGAAAAAATTGTAGTCAGGGTTGAGCCCGTCAAAAAAGACTGGATGGTACGCTGATCACTCATGCGTTGCATAATATCGCCTGTCATTTTGGTATCAAAATAACTAATTGGCAGTTTCATCAATTTTATAAGAAAGTCTGTTAAAATGGAGATATTTACACGAGTACTGATATGCAATAAAATCCATGCTCTTATAAATTCTACACTGACTTGGCCGACAATAAGTGCAAATTGTGCTATTAGGATGACCTCTACAAAATTGAGGCTTTTAGTATTTATCCCGATATCTACTATTGATTGTGTCAGAAAAGGGGCAATCAATTGCAATATGCTTCCTATAGTTAAACCAAGAATTAGTTGAAAAAAAAGCTTTTTATAAGTAACCAAATAGCTAAATAAAAATGACCACTTTGTTTCGTCGCTTTTTTCGCTGATCTGCTCAGAAAACCTTGGAGTTGGAGACAATAATAAAGCCACTCCGTCTTTATCTTCTTTTTTTATTTGCCAATTACCAACGAATTCAGATTCCGGTAACACTACCAGTCCATTGCTAGGATCAGCTATATAATATTTCTTGTTTCTTATTTTATAAAGCACTACAAAATGTTGCTGGCGCCAATGTAGAATGCAAGGTAATTCCACTTCGTTAAGTTCAATTAAACTAATTTTAACCCCAATAGATTTAAAGCCTATTTTTTCTGCAGCTTCACCAATTCCAAGCATAGAAGCACCTTCTTTGCTGATTTCGCAATACTGCCGCAAAGTTTGTATTTTGAAATCACGACCATAGTATTTAGCTATCATTCGTAAGCACGTAGGGCCGCAATCCATTTGATCTGGTTGCTTATAACAGGTAAATTTCAATTAATTAATACTTTAATGATTTTTGATTGGATAGCATTTTTAATTCGTCCATAGATAAGCGTCTCAAATTCAGCAAGGGCGTTCCGAAGATCTTCTGGATCGAAGGAGACTTTAATTTCTTCGACCAATGTTCTGACACTAATTGGTTTTTCAAGGAGATCTAAAATATAAAGGTCAAGATCATCGATATCGATCAAAGAATAACCTGTTTTATTGCACTCTGGTATTATTGCAATGTGCCTTATCGATTGGCCGTCATCTAATACTGCTTTTTTGTAATTATCATGCACATAACTATGATATACTTCGTGCCAATTATACATACAATCTATTATTTCCAACATTGGCTCTATTTCTAATATAGAATTGAATCCAGTTTCGGGATCAGTAAAAATTTGCTGAATATAAGTGGTACAATTGAGGTCTCTGGCATATAAGTATTCCTGGGAATAACTGACAAATTTCTCACTCAATAATGATTCAAGTATTTGTTCAAATTGGTTAATATCTTCTTTAACCTTAGAATTGAGGTTCATGTCTTTTATGAACGAGTGACTAATTCTTTGTAATACCGCTTCTGATAAGTTTGTTTTTACGAAAGTAATTTGTTTAACAGGAGAATGACAAGGTAAACTGTTTTTAGAAAACCCTTCTTTCAATAACTTATATCTTTCAACTAAATCTTTTTCTGCGGATTCTTCAAAAAAATAATAGCGATCATTTTTTAGGGAAATTTTATTTTGTTTAAAAAGAGAAATGATACGATAATAATATTCGGGATAATCCAATCTTAAACGATTAGCCATTTGTTCGCACACTGTTTTGTCCCTTTTAAATGTTCCTAATAAATGTAGGTATTGCTTATTGTGTGGCACTTCGCAAAACTCGCCAAATCCGGTGTACTGATTATCACCAATCACTTCATCAATCAAGACAGCAACATCTTTTTTACCGTCCTTAACCAATGCGTAAAATAGATATTGTTCAAAAAATATATTAAAAACGCCGACGTCTATCTTCGAGAAGCTTTTTTCATTGGCATTTATAAAGTTAAAGGCAATATTTGTATAATTTTCGAAAAAGGATAAATCATTTCCTCCAAATATTCCGGCATTGTATGCATATATAGGGTAATATTTTTTTCTGGCTTCAATAATTTCTTTTGGAAAAAAAACAAGTTCTGCTTCCAAGGCAATCATGTGACGTTCGTAATAGTCAGTGGAAACTTCTAAGTTTTGAGTAATTAACTCACTTTCTAAAAATTTCTCATCAAAAGCTTTCCAAATAAAAACATCACCATCAATATGTAAAAAAGGCTTATTTTGTTGCGAGTAGGAATATATTTTAGGCAAAGCCCATAACTTTGAATGGTGATGATTAATCTTATCCAAATTGCAGATTACCTCGCTGTACGGCAATTTTAATGTATCGATTAACATTTTAGCAGAAACGCAATCTGTATATAGAGTTACATCTTTATGAAATTTCTTTATCTGCAGGCAACTTAGTGCCCAACTCATCAAATGGTATTCGGCTGAATACCATCCAGCATTAAATTCTAATAAATTCGATTGATTGCAGGACCATGAGGTCTGGATCATTTTCATGATGAAAAATGAATTATATATAATAAACAGTTTAAGGAAGTCATAACCATTGGTTAGACTTCCTTAATCATAGTAATTATAAATTATAGATTACCATAATTATAAATACAATCTTGGCTTGTTACCGCGAACCCAAAAGCACTGTTATAGCAACCACATACACCAGGATCAACAGAACCACAAGTGCCGATGAATGTAAATTGTGTCTGATAATCATAGCCGGAGCAAGTCGTTCCGCAAACAGGGTTGCCTTGACTGCCTCCTTTAATTTGTTTCATTTGGTCTCTGCTCAACATACTTTTGATGTCAGCGAAAAAGTGTTTTTTCTGTTCCATTTTAAAGATTTAGAATTAAATTACCGTAATCACGCCCCGGCAAGATGAGCTACATGTTAAAGTCATGTTCTCTACTTTCGCAAAAAGTATTTTTTAATCAGCCAGTTCCAAAATATATTTCAAATCGCTCAATTGATACAAATTTGGAAGTAAACGACCGTTAATTAATAATGTAGGTGTTGAGGTAATTTGCGCTATTTTACACCACTCCCTTTGTTGATCAAGCTGGTAATTATTTGCAGGGTTTTGCTCCAATGGATAACTTTTTGACCAATCATGATAGTCTTTTTGCCCCCTTTCATACCAATCGGATAATGCTCCCTTAACTATTGATTTATCATTCAAGTTGTTTAGACTCATTAAATGGCGGCTAACAGGTGTTTTAATATCATGTTCGGAATTTTCAGCAGTAAAAACTATTCGTGCCTGTAAATCTTTCCGTTGTTCTAACAGTTTTTCAAGCCGTTTATGGGCTTCAGCACAAGGTTGACAGTAAGGGTTACTCACCATTGTGATGATGTGAGTTGGTTTGGAATTACCTATTACAATACTCCATTCATCTTTTGGTTGGGAGTATTTAGGTTTAGAATGCAAAAGGTTATTAAACAACGTCGAATTGTATTTTGATTGTTGAAGTTGTAATCTCATTGGCGCTACGAGTTCCGCTATTAAGATTATCGGCTTTAATAAAGTCCATGATATAACCGGTAGTAGAAAAGCTATAATAACATTAATTGAATCATGAAAAAGTGGCAGTTTCAAAGGACTGCGAGTTAAGAGAAGTAACGGGATAAATTCCAGCCAAAGCAATACCTGGATAGTACAACATAATACGCACCATTTTTTCACAATCCTTGCTTGAAAATAAATTGAATAAAATGTATACGGTAAACTAACAATATTTAGATAAAGTAACGTTTGGATGTATTTTGATGGATCGCAAAATAATGTCAGTATACCTGTTGCCGTGAAATAATAAAACCCAACTTCGCTCCAGCTTAGTCCTTTAAATACTGTCGCAGCAGAAGACGAAAGAATCGCATTGCAATCAGTCTTTTTTCCGCCCTTACAAATTTTTTGTATCAGATTATTGTTGCTATCAACGGACTGTAGTAGCAATAAAACCGATGTAATAATTCCGGCTCCTTTAAATAAAGTTAGCATTAATAGCATCCAATTGACATTTTCAAAGTATCTAGTATCGGATGCAAGTGCAGCTATAAGCATTAAAAATAGCAGCGTTATAATTAATGGCATTTGCACAAAATTCCTTATTCCACTGTAATTACGATTAACCAAGGTGGACGGTTCAGCGGTAAAAACCACGCCGTTAAAAAATATTTCTAATTCTTTCTTAGAAATATTGAAATATTTACGCTTTTCATCAAAAATTAATACTTGCTCCCCTTCAATCTTACTAACTAATAAAAAGGCGCTATTGAACTTATTATGAACAATAAAAGGGCACGGAATATCCTGTAATTCATTTGGTTCAGCATAAAATGATTTATTAGGAATGTTCATTGATGAAAGCACATCACTCATGGCTAGTAGACTTGGAAAATCAGGATGGATCAATAATTCTTCAGAAATTCGCTCAGCAGAAATCGGAATATTTATTTTTTTAGTGAATTCAGCAAGTATTGTAGTGAGATTATCACGCTTCATAAAGGTTGTTATAAGGTATACTTAGTTAGCGCATAAATTACATGTTCTAATAGATAAAACATAACGATTACTTTTTTAAATTTTAATTGTAACAAACAAATTACACTGTAAATTATTTAGGAGGGGGCCTGATTATATATAGTGATTATGTATAATAATTTACAGATGTTGAATAAGATAAAGGCAAATTATGAGTTGCCAACAAGCAACTAATGTAACAAATATGGTATCCTATTGATTGTTAGTTTAATTTAAAGGAAAGAAATCTAATTTTACATTACCGATTAATTCTAACCCATCAACCTTTAAAACAAAGTAATAGCCATGTTAAAATTATGTTCGAAAATTAACTTGAATAGGAGAAAAAATACTATTTGTTTTATATTAATTATTGGCGTACTGGCCTTGGCCAGTTTTATTTTTAACGATGACATTGCTCTTCAAAATATAGCCTCAAGCCTCAGTAAATGGTCGTCCGGGTATCCCATAGAGAAAGTTTACCTGCAATTGGATAAACCATATTACGCCAGCGGCGATGATATTTGGTTTAAAGCCTATGTTACGTTAGGCGCAGAGCACAAGTTATCCAAATTGAGTGGCATAGTAAATGTGGAGTTGATTAATGATAATGGTTTGATAAAACAGCGTATTAAGCTACCTGTTATAAATGGCCTTGCCTGGGGTGACTTTGCTTTGCCGGATACATTGCAGGATGGTAATTACCGTATTCGTGCTTATACAAATTATATGCGCAATGCAGGTGAGGATTATTTTTTTGATCAGCATATTGCCGTTGTTAATGCCATAAGCAATAGGGTTTTTACCAAAACAGCTTTCACTTACAAGAAGGAAGATGGCTCAGAAAAAATACAAGCACTTATCAGCTATGCTGATATTAAAGGCGATCCATACATTGGTAAAGAGGTAAAATATAAAGTTTTACTAAACTCCAAAGATATTTTAAGTGGTAAAGGGATAACCGACGGCGCGGGAAATATTGCCATTGAGTTTGTAAATGAACAGCCGTTGATTAATAACGGTTATATCACTACCAACGTAACGATTGAAAATAAAGAACTTGTTACTAAGGTGATACCCATTAAAGCAACATTTGATAATATAGACGTGCAATTTTTTCCTGAAAGTGGTAATTTGATAAATGGAATAAATTCAAAGGTTGCCTTTAAGGCAATAGGAGTTGATGGGTTGGGTTCGGCTATTAAAGGCACTGTTGTTGACGACCAAAACAATATTATAACAAATTTTAACAGTGAACACTTGGGCATGGGGTGTTTTAACTTAACACCATTAGCGGGTATAAATTATAAAGCCCATGTTGTTTTTGCCGATGGAAGTGAAAAAACAATTGACTTACCTAAAGCCGAAGAAGGAGGGTATGTTTTGAGTGTTGAAACGGGTGACCAAAACGATATAAAATTAAAAATTGCCGCAAGCAGGCCAGCCCTAATTGACAATAAAGACGATACATTAAATTTGGTAGCCCAGGAAAATGGTAAAATATGCTATGCTACAAAATTTAAAGGTGGCAGCAGGTATTTTACAGCATTAATACAACGAAACCATTTCCCTACCGGAATTGTGCAGTTTACCTTGTTTTCTTCAAAAGGAGAACCTTTAAATGAACGTCTTGCATTTATACTCAATCCCGATCAACTTAATTTGAATGTTAGTAGTGAGCAGCAAACTTACACAGTAAGACAGAAGGTTAAAATAAAGCTAAATGCCCAAGATGCGGATAATAAGCCGGCCATAGCTAGTTTCTCGGTATCGGTTATTGACGAAGGTAAAGTGCCCACAAATGAAAATGATGAAAACAGCATATTGGCTGATCTACTGCTTACATCAGACTTGCGCGGTTACATTGAAAAACCTAATTATTATTTTAATAACCCGAATGAAAAAACGCAAGCCGATTTAGACTTGTTGATGCTTACACAGGGATACCACCGGTTTAAGTGGAAGGAATTGTTAAGCGGTACCGTGCCAGCTTTGACATTTGAAGCTGAAAAAACCTTAGATGTAACCGGGCATATCACTACCTTAAATAATAAGCCGATTAAGCAAGCCAAGGTAACCTTATTGTCTATGCCCAATGCCGAGTTCTTTTTAAATACGGGGACAGATGGCGAGGGAAAATTTGTATTTAATAACCTAATATTTACAGACAGTCCTAAATTTGTTATTCAAGCCAAAACACACGGCGGAAGTGGTAATGTGAAGATTAACTTAGATAATATTTTACAACCAGCGGTTAACAGGGATAAAAATGCCCCTGACATGCAGTTAAATGTTAACAATACACTGGCAACTTATTTGCAAAGCAGTAAAAACCTATATGCCCAAAAAATTAAGTATGGAATGGCTCATGGCATCGAATTAAAAGAAGTGGAGGTAAATGCTAAAAAGCCATTGATAAAACATTCCTCGAATTTGAATGGACCTGGGGTTGCTGATCAAGTTCTTATGGGCGATCAACTTGCACCGGGCCTGTCGTCAATTTTAGCTCTTTTGACAGGTAGGTTGACTGGTATAATTGTAGAAAAAGGACACTTTTATTCTAAATCTGGTCAAATGACAGTAATTGTAGATGATGTAGTTATTCCTGACAATGAATTTTTAAGTATTAATCCCTATGATATAGAGAGTATTGAAGTATTGAAAACTATTTCCAATTTTGTAGTTTATGGGGGTAGAGCCGGACCCGGCGGAGTTATAGTAGTCACGTTGAAAAATCAGGATGATTTTAATAAAAACTTTTTGAATAGCCCTACACCAGGGATGCGAATTTTTTCTCCTACAGGTTATTATAAGGCCCGTGAGTTTTACTCGCCACGCTATGACGATCCCAAAACCAACCAAGCCATTGCTGACCAACGTTCCACCATATATTGGAATCCTAATATCGTTACTGATAAAGATGGTAATGCTTTTTTTGATTATTTTAATGCCGGTGCTAAAGGTAGCTACAGAATAATAGTAGAAGGGATGACAGTTGATGGAAGTATGGGAAGAAAAGTTTATAGGTATAAAGTGAATGAGTAATTCAAATATCATTTTGATTATAATAGATTTATAAGGGCTTCAAGAATTGCCGCCTCCTTGCAGAATTATTTCAAACTCCCGCAATGTTTCAGGAATGATAATATTCAAGGCCTCTTTTCCAATATAGCTTTTCAAAACCTTTATGTTCTCTTCAACGGTGTTCTTTGCATTGAAGCCGTAAGAGATTTCTTCAAAGAATCACGGAAATGACTTTTGGCGACGTACCGCAGAGAGGCCGACAACATTATAAAGATTTCGTAAAAGATCATCCCAGGAAAAGTAAGCAGCAAGCTGATTAGGACCGTTACCAACGAATAAACATTTCTCATCTGGATTGTAGAATTGACGGATATTTTTAGTAGCCATAAAAGTGAACAGGAAGGTTTAGACTTTACGAAGAATCTTTCTTGATGAAAAAACTAAGGTAAGATTCATCTTTTTGAGATCGGAAAAGGTGCTCCTTTTCCCGATACGCTGGTTGATCAGTTGGTAATCCAAATGCCGCGTATTCGTCACATCCTCGGTATTGATAAGAGTGTATTTGCGAAACTTCTCCTTTATATCATAAGCCGTAGTCGCTGCATATATCTGGTCGAAGCTTCTCAGCAGCTCGCCAGGGCTTTTAAAACCGAATAGCGCCAGGTATTCCTGTAAATAAGGCAGGTAATTCTCCTTAGCCATATTGAGGAGACAGGCGGTTTTCAGTGTTTCAAAAATAATATTGCCTCGTTCATTATATTCAAATTGGCTGATCATGGGCATCCACAATACTTTATA
>Ga0302185_10002065_pt1 | contig 13477 bp, 11 predicted proteins | sample II_Bog_E1_1_FD_200231 | JGI IMG/M metagenome (GOLD analysis project Ga0302185, IMG submission 200231) | Peat permafrost microbial communities from Stordalen Mire near Abisko, Sweden - II_Bog_E1_2 | ecosystem: Environmental > Terrestrial > Soil > Wetlands > Peat | place: Sweden: Abisko... | reverse complement strand
TGTATCGACCTGAGATTTCTCCAGATTGATGCGAATTGCCATTTTGGTCACGGCTCTTGCGAGCTCCGACACGCCGTAAAGCGTGGGTTTGTCGAGACCGCTGAGCTTGATCTTGTTGACCTTCTGTTCAGTGACGTCGCCCACACTCCTATCTGATCGGATGTACTCCGAGTTAGGAATGAGTACGACTCTGCTGGCAGGGATCTTGAAGCGGTCGGCAAAACGGAGCAAGACGCGGCGGTTGAAGTCAGCTGGGCTGACGCTTCCGATCGCGATGATGACGTTCTTGCCTTTGCGGTCTGGATCTCTCAACCCGTAGTCGTCGTAATCCAGTGTGGTGGAAACGGCGTCGAGGGTTTTTGCGGCGTCAGCGCGGCCTGGCACGATGATGATGTCACTGGCATGAACGAGACCGTTCGTGTCAGTTCGATCTGCACCGGTACCTGGTTGCGTGTCGGCAATAAGCGTATGGAACGCCTTCTTGCCTTTCGTCACAATCCTTGCACTTGACTCGAAGTCGAGACCGAAGTCCTTCTTCGCGTGGATGATGGCCACTCCCGAGTCCTCGTCGAAAGCCGCGTACCGTTGGTGATTCTTGTTGACGTAGTCCTCGTATGAGAGGAGTTCAACCTTCAGAATCTCCGCCAGTTCGTGGCCTGTGAACGTGTGACTCAGTTGTTGTGGGTCGTCCAAGTGGAAGAACTTGAGCAGATTTGGATCACTGGTGTCTCCGTCGTAGAGCAAAACGGGCATATCGGTCGACTGACGAAGGTAGGCGCTAAGAAGCGACGCCGTCGTCGATTTCGCGATACCACCGCTTGCACTTGGGACGCAGACCGTGGTCATTGATTCTTGCCTTACCGACCTGACAAAGTCCCAGTTCGCACTGGCGGCTTTCTCGTAGTCGATGAAACTTGGCGCGCTAGAACTTGACTTGTAACGTCCTGTTCTCGCGTACGTGAACCAGTGGCCCCATTGGGTAGAAAACTTTTTCTCCGGTTCGCTTTCGCGGAGCCATTGAGGCAGTTGTTCGTGCCACTCAGCCTTGTCGGTCTCTGCACGCTGGAAGCGTCGTGAGCCTTGGTCGTCGTCCTCCGATAGAGGAGGGTCGACCTGCTTAATACGGCGGGTTGGACCGCCGGATGATGCGGACATGATTTCCTCTCTAATTGTTGAAACGGTGTAATCAGACAAGTTGTAAAGGTGCTTTTTGTCTGATACTGCAAGCCCTTTCAGGCGAATGGCAGACCCGGATCCTTATCCGGTTGCAAGATTGGTGAAATACATCAACTCTGGGGCCGAACAACGATGCGCAATTTCTTTGTGGCTTTTATGAAAATGATACTCCTAAATCATATACATTACAATCTTTTTGCCAGGTTATATCATATTATTATGTAATAGTATTTTTAAAAAGGAAAACGGCGCAGCAAAATGCTGCGCCATCAACCTACCTGCTTATTCGGCGATCACCGCCGTCGGACCACACCTGGAGATCTGACAAAGTCCGGCCGAATGGCCTGGACAAGCAGGTCTCCATTTCGAACCCTTTTTATGGATTCGATCGATCGGCCTTCTTGAATGGGAATGGGAGTTCCCAACTTAATCGTCCAACTATTCCATCCAGGGAGGAAATTGAGGAACGAGCCTCGGTACTCCGTGATATCCATGGTGTTGGTGACGAACCGAGGCCCTCTATCCAACAACAGGAGCGCGACCATCCGTGGCCTCGCAATCCTGAAGAGTGTCGAGGTAATGATGATGTAGCTATGTTTCCACTTATAGTACTCGCGGAGAACAAACCAACCAATCACGACGATAACAAAGAACGCAACGAGATCGACATTCTGCAGTGCCGTCGGTGCGAGCTTCTCCACTTCGTAATTGATTGGGTAGATAGAGAGCACCACCATGATTGCGATGCCGATCGGCACGATGAGGCAACACCAGAACTCGGAAATGAAGAAGAGCTCTTTGTAGAGCATCTTCATCTCTTCGGTCTCTTGCTGCTTTTCAACGATTTTGTCGACTTTGTTTTGTTCCGCATTGTGTTGCCGGAGCGCTCCTAGGAACGCTTGTTGGTTGAGTAGAGCTTGACGCTCCTCTGCAACGGTCGGTCTGAAGGGCAATCCTTCTGCTGTATTGTTCTCGGCGCCGCCGCCGTCCTTTTGAGAGAAATTAGTCACTTCTCCATCTCCATTCGTTTGAGGTAGGTTGTTAACGGACATCGGAATTTCCGATACAACCTATAGTGGATACCATAAGTCTATGTTATTTATACCGCTTTATTGCAAAATTTTCAAACATGCATTATTTAAATGAAGAAATGTATAATGAATGAGAGCATGTTCTAAATGTCGATGGTTTTTCTATAAAACATCTGACAAACGTATAATAAAATATATGACAATCGCCAAGAAGACTCTGTTTACGACAAAAACTGCTTTTAGTAGCTATAAAGTTGTTGATAGAATTTATAATTATCGGCCAGCGCGGGTTCTCTATGGAGTTGGTAGGTCGCCTCAATCAGGAGTTGCACTAGACGATGAACCAGAACTTCTATTTCACTATAATCAGCGATTTCTTGAAATAGTCATTAGTATTCATCCTAAATCAATACTAATTATTGGAGGGGGTGCTTTTACATTACCTACATACTTATTTAATCGATTCGAAGATATGAACATTGATGTAGTTGAAATTGACCCAGAACTCACAGCCATAGCTCACGACTACTTCGATCTTCCGCATGATGAACGATTAACTGTTATCAATATGGACGGGAGGAAGTATATTAATACGACGTCTAAGAAATACGATCTTATTATTCTTGATGCCTTTTCGGGCTATGATATTCCTCGCTACCTACTTACCGCAGAAGCCGTGAATGCGTATAAGAAATGTCTGACACCTAAGGGACTCATCGCCGTAAACTTTATCTCCACGTACTATTCATACAAGCAATTTCTTACTCACGAAATTATGGCGACTTTTGAGTCAGTTATGGAATACATTGAACTCTATCCTGCTGATCACGACAATGACAGACGCTCTGAACAGAACTTAATACTTGTTGCGTCTAATAGGCTTCACTCCCTAGATTATCTTCAAGCTTCGTCAGTTGAACTACTCTTTCAACCCGAGAATGTTATTCTTCACGACGCAAACAAATAACATCTTCAAATAACCATAAAAATATTGTTGTTTACTTTTATAAAATATCGTTTTAGAATTAATTATGGAACAACCGCTAATTCCTGTTAAACCAAATTTTGATCCAAGCCTTATTACCCCCGATTTAGTCAGGGGTTTATCTTTAGGCACATTAACAGAGAGATATGGTACTATCGGCATCTATACGCGGTTAAAGGACTCGCTTCAAGTAAGAGGTTTTGGTGATAATGAGCTAATTCACACAAGCTTACAATTAGGACTTGCACTCCACGCTAATGATGTACGTACAAACGGTGCGTATAATGATCATCTTATGCGTGTCATGCTACATGTGTTAGAAGACTACAATATTAAAGACGAGAACACAATTGCAGCAGCTCCGCTTCATGATTCATTTGAGGATCATCCAATAGATCTTGTCACGACTCTTACTGGAGAACGTCCAGAGAGTCGAGCTCACGCACTTGATCTTGGAAGAACTACTTTGGCGCGAATTACGAACGATGAAGTAGCTGAAATCGTATGGACGATGACAAATCCAGAAGTTAAAGATGGACAAGATAAACTTGAAGTCTATGCTGAGCATACCGAGCAACTGGTTCGTCGTTTTCCGAAAGCAAGAGTTAATAAGCTCGGCGACTTTACAGACAACGCAAGCGGAAATCATGCAACAATAGGTCTAGAAAAACAACGAAAAGCTGATCTGAAGTATATTCGACTGTATCGGATACATGAACTTGGCTTATTTATGCCGGATAGTCTTATTACGGGTCCTGAGCGAATACGAGCGCTTGATCTATTATCAAAGGGTTATGCGAGAGCTTTGGGACGATTAGCGGCACAACCACTCCTTTCAGCATAGCCTACGAGAAAGGGGCTAATTAATAGCAACAAAAGAACCGAACTTATGTTCGGTTCTTAATTATATCTATGGTGAACCTTACGCCTCCGATTTATAATTCTGTTATCCCAGAAATCATTTGTTGGAACAAAGATCTCTATTGACATATCTTATCTATATGCTATAGTTATTTTGTCTAGTTGAGACTTATAATCTCCTATGCACCTTAAGAAACTGTTTAGGCAATATAATTCCACAAAACTTTGCGGTGTTGTATTGCCTAAACAGGCAAATGGGTTCAGGTAACTGAACGAGTAAGTTAGTCCGAAAACTGATTATCTCCCAAGTCCATGCTTTTCTCAGAGCGTGGCATGATGTAATGACGAAATCTGTAATTGGTTATATAACGGCTCTCTTTTTTTGAGGGGTTGTGCATTACCAGATTACAGGTTGAGGCCTGTTTTCTGGATAGACTGCTCGTTTCAGCAGCTGCCAATACATCGTAAGAGAGCGATGTGGCGACAACTCCGTACCTGACACCCAAGTGGCGAACATGTGTGGCCTCGGAAATAAGGCTATTGGGGTCGAGCAATCGGCTTAGATAGATTATTCCGCACAGGCTTGGATACGTGTCAGGCAACTCTTCCTCTAGCATCTTACGATAATAGGAGGAAGAAATGCGAACATTTTTTGTTTTCTTGCCCGAAAAGCACAATCACGCCGTGGCAGCAGCTGAGCTCGAGCACACGCTCAAACTCATGCTCGATCGTCGTAAAGTTACGCACACGTCCCAGGACTTTTGGGACGATGATGCGGGCTATGCCAAATATGGTGTCCGTCTGGACATCACCGCACTACTCGACGACGAGGTCTTTCAGCGTTTGCTAGGAGGAATCGTCTACGTGACTTCGCTCTTGTATGGATCCATCGAGATTCAGCTGGATCGAAACTGTATCACCACTTAACCCTTCTTAAGGGCGGGACCCCTGCTTTGGCAGGGGTCCCGAAACAACTCTACAAATGTGTATTTGTACTGATGAGTCCAAAAGGACGAAAGTTGTATAAATAAATTCTTGCTTGGTGATCTCATGGAGAATCGAACTCCAATTGCCAGGATGAGAACCTGGTGTCCTAACCGTTAGACGATGAGACCGTAGCCAGATTAGAATAGCAAATAACAGTGGTAATGTCTAGGCAGCGTCGAGTTGATGAATGATCTCAATAAGACGCTTTGGGGTAATCTCTGCCTTAATAAGGTAGGCATCTGCATGCTTTTGCATGCTAATTCGTGATTCGTCGTCTTGTTCAAAGTTCGTAAGAACAATAACTTTTGTATTTGGAATAAGATCTTGGGCTCCTCCACGGAGTGCATCAAGAATTTCTGTACCACGACGTTCTGGAAGCATAACGTCGAGGAGCATAAGATCATATGACTTGTTACGAGCCGTTATAAGGCCGTCGTTACCGTCAACTACCCAATCTACCTCATAGCCTGCCTTCTTTAGGCTACGAACGTACATCTCGCCTATAAAGCGGTCATCTTCGATACATAAGATAGTGTGTATAGCCATTATTTATCCTCGATACATGGAGTGGTTTTTTATCCAGCCATCGCCATGTTCGATAAGTCCTTGATTACTATTATCGCTTGCCTGTAACTTATCTGCAACAGTTGCGTAGATAGGTATAAAAGCGCTGAATGTCGACCCTTTCCCCTCTTCACTTCGTACGCTTATACTCCCACCGTGTGACTCTACAATTGCTTTACTGATGTAAAGGCCGATTCCAGTACCGGCAACTGTTTCTCTAGAACGGTGTGAACGATAGAACTTCTGGAAAAGATTACCGACAACATTTCCTGGCATTCCAATACCATGATCTTCAACATCGATCTCAACGAAATCACCTTTGACTTCAGCGGTTACATTTATTGCACCACCTTCGTTACTATATTTAATGGCATTATCAATAAGGTTTCCTAGTACTTCACTAAGGCTAGCTGGATCAGCGGCGATCGTAGGAAGATCAGCCGGGAATGATACGGAGAGTAATCGGTGCTGTGCTTTTGCTCGTAAACTCATGTCGTCACCTATGATCGCGTACACACTCGCCAGACTTTCTTCAGACATATGAACGCTTAAGTGTCGTCTGTCGTAACGTGACGTATTAAGGATATTGTTGATATATCCTGACAATCGATTTGCAGATACAGTAAGTCGACGGAACAATTCGTGCTGATCGTCCTTAAGAACATCAGATAACTCATCCTCTAGGACATCGAGATATCCGCGAATGACAGTAATCGGCCCCCGTAATTCGTGAGCCGCAAAGGCAATGAAGTCGAGCTCTTGTTCATTGACGTTATATATATCCGTCCTATCAATAAGCGTAATAACCGTCTCACTCTTTGTTCCTTTTTCGTATGAAGCGATAACGTCGAAAAGATGTCGATCTTCTTCTTCAGGGAGCTTATCACCGATACGTGTCCAAATATGCTCAGCATGAACAGATTCCTTCTCACAAGTATCAAGCCATGCATCCAGTGTATCAGTACCGTTAAAAAGAAGCGTAAGCGACTTCTTATTATTTTGATCAATATGGACAGGCGCCGCATGATTACTGTAGGCAATGTTCCTATCGTGATCGAGAACAACAAGTCCACTCGTTGTTTGGTTAAGGGCTGACTCAATTATCGAAGTTGTCTCAGAAACAGTTGACGTTTCTGGAATCGCTTTGTCGTGACTTGCAAGTTCATACAGAGTTTGAAGAGCTGCTTGGAACCCGGTTCCGGCATACCTTTTGTCGTTTGGGTTAGGGGGTGGTGTGGCTGTCGGCTCACCCGATATGTGAATGATAGCGTTTAATAAGTCTTGTGTTGGTCTATTAGCAGCAGCGACACTAAAGAGTGAGCTTACGATACTTACTACAAGAAGGCCTATCATGAGACTCCAGAGTTCTATTGAGCTTATTTTGAACACATGAGTAAGAATAAGGATCGTAGCGATGGCAACGATGATAATAATATTCATAAATATGATGCGAAGTATAACTCGCTTATTAAACTGAGGAAGAAATTCCCTAATTTGCTTTGGCATTATTCCTACTGCCATGATACTGATCCTTCTCCATTTGGAACGGCGGCGATCCAGGTTTGTCCGCGGTCAAGCGGAACGATTTTTCCGGAAGCATCGGTAAAAACAATCTGGCTAGCCTGACTTTTCTTTGTCCAAGTAACATTTGTGGCAGTACCATTCTGGAAGATAGTAGCTGGGCCGCTACCGACCGTAGTAATCGCTTCACGATACCCGTCTTGAAGAACTGTTGTTTCGGCAACGTGCATGGCGACAACAACAGTCGGCGCTATCTGGCCTTCTTCCCTATCAAGATGCGGGGCCCCATCTTGAGATCTTGGGTAGTCATTATTTCCTGCGTCGTAACTATAACTTGTGTTATAGAGAGGGATGCTAAAATTTATATTAATACTTGTAGCAGTTGGTTTTGTGTTAGCTTTGCCGTCTACTCGCGCAAAACCGATTGGATTAGATGAGGTGTAACCTTTGGCTGCATTAAGAGCGTCTAGCTTTGCTGATGTTGTATAGACGTTGTGAGGAGCGGCTCGATCAGTTGAACGGTAATAGTAGGCGCCGTTAAAGAACTGATCAATGTCCCTAAAGCTTCCATTTCTAACTTCAGCAAGTGCAGCGGCACTACCTCCGACATGAGCAATACTTGCATCAAATGGCGTAAACCAATCAATGTCGTAAATCCTAAGACTTCGAACTGGTCCAATAAGCTGAGGTTTTTCTTGTTGATAGATGGCCATAAATCGCGTGATACCACCTTCTGCAATGGCCTCAAAGACGACTCCAGCCTCCTTTAGTCCAGATTGTGGTCTGGCATCGGGACTATTTTCGATCATAACCGCTGTCACGGGTTGAGTGGTAGCAGCGAGATTGGCGACAGCCTCACCGGTAAGGGGTGAATAATACACTGTTGGAGCTACAGTTTTAGCCACAACTTTTGCCTTAACAACTTTTGCAACCGGTTTAGTCGAATGCTTCTCGATATATAAAATAGAAAAAACTATAGCGGCAACAACAATGACACATAAGACAATAAGGAGTATGGAAATAGCCCGATGACGACGAATCCAATCGCGGACACGGTTATGAGCACGTGGCATCTTAAGTTCTTCCATAGCTTAAGCGTTATTATAGCAAAGAGGTCGTGCTTTGTAACCTATGCTTCAAGAGTAATATTAATATAAAACAATATATTGGAGTATGTGCAAGAAAGTACTTTTAGTATGTAATTGCTGTATTTAGGCGGGAGATAACAACTTCTCTGCCCAGTGCGGATAGAGTGTCGTTTAGGGCTGGGCTAAACGGTGCCCAAGAGACTGCGATACGAACCAAGCTAAATAGTATGTCAGGTTTCTGACCAGTAGCCTCAAGCAAAGAGTTGAGCGTAGTCTGTATCGACTCTGGATCAAATTCACTTTTCGACAGCGCATCTCGTGCTGCTTCAAGGTATTTATTAATATCTTCTCGTGAGATTTGAGACAACTGCTTATTCTCACTAATCATTGACCATTCTACGATTGGTTCGGTGAAAAAGTATTCAGTAAGAATCGGAAGGTCTTTTAGTGTTTTTAGACGATCTTGCACTAAAGATAGTATTGTTTTTTTATGTGCTTCGCTCGCCTCATTTGCAGACAATGGCCAGAAATCTTTAACTCTAGCGTATAGGTCATCAAGACTCAGTAATCGGATGTGTTGACCGTTCATCCATAACAAGCGTTGCTCATCAAATCGGGCACCACTATGCTGAACTCTAGATAGGTCAAATTTTTCAATCAGTTCTTCGCGGCTAAAAATCTCTTGTTCGGTGCCATCGTTCCAGCCAAGACTGGCGATAAAGTTTATGAGAGTTTCTGAAGTATAACCATCCTTAAGATAGTCAAGCACATCCTTTGCACCGTCGCGTTTCCCGAGTTTTTTATTGCCTGACTCACCTAAAATATGTGGCATTGTTGCAAAGATTGGTCGCTCAATTTCGAGGGCTTCATAGAGATTCAAATAATTAGGCTGACTGGCAATAAATTCCTGTCCTCTAATGACATGACTAATATGCATCTCTGCGTCATCTATAATATGCGCAAAGTTATATGTAGGAAATCCGTCTGACTTGATTAGTATAATGTCATCAATAACTTCTTCGCCACTATGAAGGTCGCCCATGACCTCATCGTGCCAATCATATGGCTTTGGGTCTGACTTAAATCGAAGCGGCATCGTTCCGTCCCAAACAGGCGGATTTTCAGGTCGATACTTTCTGTATAGAAATGCTTGCTTTTCAGCTTTAGCCCCGTCGCGAAAGGCTTGTAGCTCTTCTTGAGAATAAGGATCGGCATATGCTCGTCCGTTATCTATGAGTTTTTGTGCCCATTTTTTATATGTCTCTAGTCTTTCACTTTGTCGATATGGCGCATATGGGCCACCAATATCTGGACCTTCGTTATAATCAATGCCAAGTGCGTTAAGCGTTTTGATAATATGTTCAGCCGAACCCTCAACCTCTCTTTTTTGGTCGGTATCTTCAAGACGTAAGATAAATGAGCCGTTAGCTTGCCTGGCTACTAACCATGCGAAAAGAGCCGTACGAACACTTCCGACGTGCATAAAACCAGTTGGACTAGGCGCAAAACGGGTACGAACTTCAGGATTATTTTCTGGATTCATTATTCACATTATAACAGAGAAAGACTCTGCTTACATGCTGACAGCAATTTGCTGTATTTGGTCACTAGATAAGATAGTGTCGCCACTACTTTTAATTGTATAGAGTATACCACCGTTTACCCATGAAGCGTCGTTGCCGTAGGTAAAAATAGTCAGACCTTGATCTTCAATTGTAATAAATTGACCATTTGAAGCCGTGTTTACTTGGTTTTGGAGAGCGGTTGAATCCCATGAACTCTTTGTTTGAGTGATGACAAATTTTCCACTTCCAGTATTAGCTGCAAAATTAATCGTTACTTTGCCGTTGCTATACGTAACAGGTCCACTTACGCTATAGCCATCTGGATGATATTCGGGATATGTCGCATTAATCCCCGCTTCAGCTGCCGCAATGTGAACGGAGAGGTTTGGGAGGTTCACATACGTAATGTATCCACCGACTATAATAACGACGATAATAGCTGTAAATATGTTAAAGAATCGTTTGTGTTTTTTGAAAAAATGAGGCTCTTTTGACTCTTTACGAGGGGTAGCTAATTCCATAGCTTTAGTAATCGCCTCTTCTTTAATCGTTTTTGAAGACTTTGGTTCATTGACTACTGCAGCTTTTGCTTTACGGGCAATTTGCAAAGCGTGAGCTTTCACAACACTTGGGTGTAAAACGGGACCTATATCGTCAACGTGAGATACATGGGCTTTAGTCGGCGCGGTAATGGGGTGCGAAGCAAATCTGTTAATGCTTTTACTACGAGCAATATCCATACTTCGATGAACAGCATGAACCGGCTGCATCATTTTCTGCGCAACTACTGGTTTTTTTGTCAATCGACGTTGAAGAGTTTGCGATTTCTGAGGAGCTGCATGGACGCCAGCAGCAACTACTGCCTTTTTAGCAGGAGTTTTCTTTGGGGTTGAATTCTGAACAGGTAAACCAGTCACGGCATCATAGCCTCGGCCGTTTATCGTTACAACGTTCTTTTTTTCCATTTTTTTCCTCGCAGTTTTGCAGTGCCATGACAATTTGCCATAAGCGATATCACTATCTTAGGTATATTAGCTGTATATTACAAGGTTTTAACGAAAAAAAGTACAAGCTTGTTATAATATAAGATACTAATGTATAAGCGGCCATCTAAAAGAGTAGAATTCATAAAGCGTATATCTATCTACACGGTTATGACTCTTTTAGTCTTTATTATCGTTACCGCTTTAGTCCTTGTTATATTAGGTTTTAGGCTTAATAAAACTGGACAACTTGAGCAAGACGCTCTTGTGCAGTTTGCAAGCACACCTTCCGGAGCGAGTGTTAGTATAGACGGAAAATCACTAGGATCGAATACTTCAACAAAAAGTACAGTACCGGCTGGTAAGCATACGTTCACGATGACTCTTGCCAACTACCAACCATGGACTAAAACTATTACTGTACAATCGGGTGTTTTGGAGTGGCTTAATTATGCTCTTCTTATTCCAACGAAACTTCCTGTTTCATCGGTTGCCAGTTATCCAACGGTAGCTTCATCTCTCGCTTCACCTGGCGGAACGTATATGCTCATACAGCAAAAGAGTACTGACCCAACATTTCAAGTTGATGATTTAAGTTCAGACACAATCAAATCCACTACTATCACTATCCCGTCGACTGACTACACGGCCCCTGTCACAGGCGACAGTCAAACATTTACGCCAGTCGAATGGGATCCGGGAGGACGATATCTTCTTATTCAGCATACGTATGGGGCTAATACTGAATGGCTCGTCATGGATACTAAGAACGTTACTCAAACAGAGAATCTCACAACTATATTTGCTCTTAATATAACGAGCGCCCACTTTGCTGGTACGAGTGGAACAACCCTCTTTAGCTTAAGCGCAGGTGATATTAGAAAAATAGATCTTTCGGCCGGTACGGTATCTCGTGCAATTGTTAGTAATGTGACAAGTTTTGAAATGTATGGTTCTAACATCTTAACCTACGTGGGTGCAGGTGCCACAGGAACTAATCAAAGAGTTGTAGGTGTCTATCAGGATGGGAATTCCGCACCCGCTGTTATTCGTACGACAACGAGTGATTCTTCTGTACCGCTTCTGATTGCAACAACTTATTACTTCAATGATTACTACGTTGCCATTGCTGAAGGAACAAAAGTAGATATTCTTAGCGGTAACTACCCAACAAGTTCAAAAGATACGACAAGTCTTAAAACGTTTGCGAGCTATACTCTTACCAGCCCAGTAGAAACTCTTGCCTTTAGTCCTAGCGGTGACTATGCGCTTACCCAATCAGGCAGCTACTTTACGAGTTATTCACTTGAGTACAATACCTATGCTCAAACTACCGTCACTACGTCGTCAACACTCTCTAAACTAGATTGGCTTACAGACAACGACCTATGGTCAAACCAAGATGGCAATATAGTGATTCGTGAAGTCGATGGCGCTAATGTCCACACCATTAATCCAGCAGTTGCAGGTCAAGATATTACTTTGAGCGAAAACGGACGTTATCTATATAGTATTGGTATAAATAAAACTGGTCTTCAGCTACAACGCGTTAAAATGATTCTTTAAAAAATCTACTTTGAAGTGATAATAGGTGCCTGGTTAACGAAAGAATCTTGATTGAGTACATCAAGAATTGATTGTGCCACTTCTCTGCGTCCTACAAAAAGTTTAGCTGGACCACTGCTTGTTAATCGATAAGATAACTTGGTAGTATTTACCAGCTTCAGCACACGAATAAGTGTCCAATGTAGGTTAGACTTTTTTAGTAACTCAACAAAATCTGTACCATCTTGCATGCGTTTGGGGTCTAAAATTGTAACAAGTATATTTAGAACTCGATCAATAAAAGTGATGTGATCGCCTGGAAATCGTACTCCAGTTCCTGTTAGTGTTACGAATCGCCGCGTAGTATCACCTTCTATCGCATCGAGAAGTACTTTCATAGCTTTTGTCTGTACGTCTGCTTCAGAATGTCTTGTGTGGCCTATGAGATTAACAATAACGTCTTGGTCTTTAATAAGTTCCTTAACATCTTCAACGTTTGTGGCGTCACAATGAAGCATACGTAAGTTTTCGTTCGTTGTTGATATATTTTTTCTATGAGTTCCAGCTGTTACGTGATGACCAGCTTTTAGGGCCGCTTCAAGAAATACTTTTCCTGTACGACCATTTGCACCAATGATAGCAATCTTCACTAACTATTTTGCACCAAAGAGTTTTTCGATTATGGTCGGCTCAGTACCAGGGATTGATGCTGGCTTTGAATTGCTTGTTGTGCCTGCTGGTGCGGCTGTTGAGGTTGATGGATCAGGACTGACTTGTTCGGCTGTAACAAGAAGACGGTTTTGAGATGTACCGAGAGGCGTACAGGTAAGCAATGTCAAAATAGGCTTTGTTGTTGGGTATACGAGTGCGCTCACGTCGGTTGGGCTGACGACTTTCGAACCTGTCACTACGTAGGTATAACGAATACTATTATAATTTGCATAGACAGTATCTCCAGGGACGAGTTTATCAAGTTCGGCAAAGATAAATTTGTAATCACCTTTATCAAGAAGGTCGTTGCTGCTGTGCCCTGCAATAACAGTGTTTCCAACTTCTCCAGGGACACTACTTGCGCCAGGAATACCAAACCAGGCTGTACCAACTGCCATTGCGGCCATTTGAGAGTTATAGTCATTACCTATGCCATAGGCAACTGGAACATCGACGTTAA
>Ga0302185_10002057_pt1 | contig 13517 bp, 10 predicted proteins | sample II_Bog_E1_1_FD_200231 | JGI IMG/M metagenome (GOLD analysis project Ga0302185, IMG submission 200231) | Peat permafrost microbial communities from Stordalen Mire near Abisko, Sweden - II_Bog_E1_2 | ecosystem: Environmental > Terrestrial > Soil > Wetlands > Peat | place: Sweden: Abisko... | reverse complement strand
TGCGAAAGACACGAAAAAGCGCTGTATCAATTGAAATTCTCCTGGTCCCAAAACCATTCAAATATAAAATTAACAACTGCGAAAATTTCTTGCTCCAAATGCCAATTTGAAAATTTTACCGCTCCTGCGTACTCGCAGGGTTAATATTGCTTCTGATAGTTGTGAGAAATACTATTTGAATGGATTTTTGATATAATATTTGAAAAATAAACATTTTAATTCCCGCTCTCCTCCAAATTTTACAAATTCCAACCAGAAATAAATTATCGCATCCTGGTAAAAAATAATTGAAAAACAAAAAAAAGCTGCCGGAATGGGGCAGCTTTTTTTGTTACATCTTTTGTCATTTACCTCATAAACAGCAGCTCACGGTATTTTGGCAGTGGCCATAATTTATCATCAACCACCAGCTCCAGCTTATCTGCATGGTAGCGGATCTTGTCAAAATATGGTTTTACCTCATGGCAGTATTTCAAGGCACGCTTGTGTATATCACTTATTTCATTGGTTCTCTTGCGCGTTTCCAGCATCGCCTCTACATTGTCATTAATGTTCTGTATATGACCGCTGATCACTTCTATCAGGTTCAGCTGTGCTTTATAATTTTTCTTATCAAGGCCTATTTCCTTCAGGCCACTAACGTTTTGTATCAGCGTATTCTGGTAGCTGATTGCCGCAGGCAGCACATGGTTGGTAGCCAGGTAGCCCAGTATACGGCCTTCTATCTGCACTTTCTTTATGTACTCTTCCAGCATTATCTCGTGGCGCGCTTCCAGTTCTCGCTTGCTGTAGATGCCATTGTCGTAAAATACCTGTTTGCCTTTTTCTGTTACAAAAGCATCCAGTGCTTCCGGGGTAGTTTTAAAGTTGTTCAGGCCACGGCGTTTCGCTTCTTCAGCCCATTCTGCACTATAGTTGTCACCTTCAAAACGTATCTTCTTCGATTTAGTGATGTAGTCTCTGAGCACCTGTAGCACAGCTATCTCTTTCTTTTCCCCTTTTTCTATCAGCACTTCTACATCTTTCTTGAATTGTTTCAGCGTTTCAGCCATAATGGTGTTCAGCACTACCATTGGTGATGCACAGTTTGCAGAAGATCCTACCGCACGGAATTCAAATTTGTTGCCTGTAAATGCAAACGGGCTGGTACGGTTACGGTCAGTATTGTCCATCAGCAGCTCCGGTATTTGCTTATGTATGTCCAGCTTCAGTATCACTTCATCCTGCTCTGAGAATTTCTCTTTTACCCTCGATTCCACTTCGTCCAGTACATCGCTCAGGAACTTCCCTATGTATACCGAAATGATTGCCGGTGGCGCTTCGTTAGCACCCAGGCGGTGGTCATTGTTTGCCGATGCTATTGCCCCGCGCAGCAGGTCATCATAATCATGCACTGCCTTTATAGTGTTTACAAAAAAGGTCAGGAACATAAGATTGGTACGTGGCGTTTTGCCCGGAGATAGCAGGTTCACGCCCGTATCCGTCGCAAGGCTCCAGTTGTTGTGCTTACCACTACCGTTCACGCCCGCAAATGGTTTTTCATGCAGCAGTGCTTTCAGTTTATGGCGCTTTGCTACTTTGTTCATAACGTCCATCAGCAGCGTGTTATGGTCCACTGCTATGTTGCACTCTTCAAATATCGGTGCACACTCAAACTGTGACGGTGCCACTTCATTATGCCTGGTACGCAGCGGTATGCCCAGCTTGTACGACTCCTGTTCAAAGTCCTGCATAAACGCAAACACACGCTCTGGTATTGAACCGAAGTAATGATCTTCAAGTTGTTGTCCTTTTGCAGGGCCATGTCCCAGCAGGGTGCGGCCGCACTGCAGCAGGTCAGGGCGTGCATTGGCAAGCGCCTCGTCTATCACAAAATATTCCTGCTCCCATCCCAGGGTAGCTGTTACCTTATTTACATTCTTATCAAAGAAGTGGCAAACATCCACAGCCGCTTTATCCAGTGCAGCTATCGATTTCAGCAGTGGTGCTTTATAATCCAGCGACTCACCATTGTAGGCTATGAATATGGTAGGTATACAGAGTGTTTTACCCGACCCCGCTTCCATGATGAATGCAGGCGATGATGGGTCCCATGCAGTATATCCGCGCGCTTCAAACGTTGCGCGTATACCACCGTTCGGGAAGCTCGATGCATCTGGCTCCTGCTGTATCAGTGCGTCACCGTCAAAAAGTTCTATCGCGGTGCCGTCACTCTTTATCGTGAAGAACGAATCATGTTTTTCAGCTGTCGTGCCCGTCAGTGGCTGGAACCAGTGCGTGAAGTGCGTTACACCTCTTTCCTCTGCCCATGCCTTCATCCCGGCGGCTACCTGGTCGGCCATACGGCGGTCCACTCTCGATCCGGTTTTTGCCGAGTTCATCAGGCTTTTGTAAGCCTCATCGCTCAGGTGCTCCCGCATGGTGCGGCCGGTAAATACATTACTCCCGAATATCGCAGTGATCTTCTTCTCACCATATCCGTGGATCTTGGTCTCCTCGGCTTTTGCTACCGACTGGAGTGCTTGAAAACGTATAGACGACATAATATTATATTTTATGCAAATCTACCAGTTTTCTTCATTTTTTCAAATTTTATTAAAAATTTTTCATGAAAATTTAATATAGTAATAATTATAACTCATCTAATAAATGGCCCAATCTTGTGCATTTGTCACGTAAGAGCATGTAAAATCAGCAGTTATTATATTTTCTATTGATACCATTTTTGGCATTTCTTTCGATTTAAAATAAATCGTCATGTTTTTATTTGGCGCGTTTTTATGAAAAGCTTCTATCGGCATATGCTCTATAAAGTCTACCCCCCTTTTGCCGTTCCATTTATATACCGCTTCCTTGGCGCTCCACGCCAGCGTGATCAGTTTTGGGTCATTCTCAAATAATATCTGTTCTTCCGTCGATAAAAATTTGTGTTGTATCTGCTCTATCTTGGCATGCCAGGTCTGTATATCTATCCCTGCTTCATTATAAGGATCTACCACTGCCGCTATATAGGGCCATGAATGCGAAATGGAAAAAAAGAAAGCATCATTTTCCAGGCGCGGCTTATCATGCTTGTCCTTCGCAATACCATGTATCGGAAAATCTGCCTCAAGATGTTTCAGTAGGAACCGACCGGCAAGATGCTCTATCCGCCGCCTTTCCGCCTTCATATCTGCCACCATTCCAGTATGTTCAATAAAAAAACTTTCCAGCTCCTCGACTTTCCATATTGCGGCAAGACCGTGATCTCCTATTTCCCATTCTTTATATAGTGGCATGATGCAAAGGTAGGGGTTGAAAATCTTCAGCCCTTTTATTCCCTATTTACATTATTGATTATTCGTAGCGGTTGAAAATCTTCAACCCTATTTACATTAGACAATAATGTTCCACATTGTAGGTGTTGAAAAAATCAACCCCTACACAATGAAAAACCAACTCTAAAAAATAATTCCATTTCAATTCGCTTAAATAAATTTCCCCATCCCTCCAAACCCGCTCCCATAGCAAAGTCTAAAAAAATAGGTATATACACTTCCCGATACATCTCAAATCTCCTTCCTAAATTTATACTACATTATTCAGGTAGAATAGTAATTATCTGCTTATCAAAGCTCTTCGAAAATTATGGGAGCAACTACTTTGCTTTTGGGCATCATGATAGTCCTTTAACTAGGAAAATCCAGGTTCAGACGAACATATTATGAAAATCACGCGTGATAAAACCGCGATATTTTCGCGATATTCTGTAACACTAAAACATTGATTATCAATAAATTAAATCATTTTCAAATTTTCCTGGTAGAGTGTGATATTTTACTATGGTTACCTTGGATTTTGCAAACCTGCCTGCCGGTGGACAAGGCTTTATTTTTAGAATTTTATGATAACATTTTTCATCCTTATAATTTCACTTACGTATTAAACATAAATACAAATTCATCCTGAAAATCCTGAAAATCTGAAAATTCTGATCCAAAATCAACTGAAAAGATTTTTTCAGTTGAAATTAAATCAACTATAAAATTTGACAAAACCTCCGAAAACCGCCGCCAGCTTGCATCACTACCTTAAAACACAAAAAAAATCAACATAGATCAACTGTAGATTTTAAATAAAGAAAAATAAAAATGTATAAAGGAATTGGACAACCATCCTTACCGGCTGCAAAATAACTGCACCAAACGGCCAGAAAAATCAGGAATGAATATGAAACGAGTAAAGAAAAAATACCTCATTCAATTAAACAGAGCAGATAAACCTGGTGTCTTGCTATATATTTACATAACCTACGTGGCAAACGGTCTATGATACCAAATTGGATCCTGAATAATAATGAGCCGTTTAAGAACCCGGAATATGAAAACAGCTTTTTCAAATACCTGGTTGCACAAAAAAGAGCGCTACTGATTTCATTTACTGCTGCAGTCACCCTTTTTGCTGTACTCAAATTTTGCTTTCCTATTCCCGATTTCTTTGTCGATTCTTATACCTATGTGGCCGATGCACTCTATGAACGGCCGCTCAATTATCGCCCCATCGGTTATGCCGATTTCCTGAGCCTGACGCACATAATATCAAGCAATGCTAATTTCACAGTGTTGATACAATACATCTTGTTCTTTACAAGCACTCTTTTTTGTTTTTTCAGCACTGATTATCTGTATGGCTTTCCAAAAAAAATAAGATCCGTTGTTTTTTATCTTGTCATCCTCAACCCAATACTTATACTTCAGACAAACCTTATCTCCAGCGATAGTTTATTTTGCTCCCTAACAGTAACATGGTTCACGCTCTGCCTGTGGATCATCAGAACTAATAATCTTCCGGTTATAATAATGCAGGTTATTTTCCTGCTCATGTGCTTTCATATCCGCTATGTTGCTGCATTTTATCCTATAGTGGCTATTGCCGCTTTTCTGTTTTCAGGAAGAAAACTATTTTATAAAACAATCGGGATAATACTATCCCTGGGTATCATTTATTCTTACGTAGAGCGGCAAAAAGAGCTTACAGAAAGTAAAACCCACGTCAGGATATTTTCCGGTTTTTCGGGCTGGCAGATTGCCAATAATGTATTGTGCTACTATAAAGAAATCACCGTGGATAGTGAAAAACTGCCTACCGAAGAAACAAAAATTATAGATCGCATTGTAAAGAAGAAGATAGACAACGTTTATGAACCAAGTTATGTGGGCACAAAATACATATGGGATAAAGACTCGCCGCTGAAGTTCTACTTATCGGTGCGGGTACAACATACCAACTACAATTACTTTGATGAATGGCTTTGGTCTTCCATACAACTGAGCGATTATGGTTGGTCTATAATCAGGCAGCACCCCTATGCTTATATCAGGTATTTTATGGCGCCAAATTTTAAAAATTACCTACTCCCAGATCGTGAAATTTTAGTAAATTATAACAACGATGATCCGCCCCTGCCTGCCGAAACCAAACTATGGTTTGATTTTCAATTTGACCATTTGTTTTGCCGGTTTGAAAACTTACAGAAAGACATTATTTATTTTTATCCGGTCCTTTCCTGCTTGCTCAACCTCGCCAACATTTTGATTATTATTGTGTCTTTGCCCTGGAGCATAAAGACTTGGAGAACGAGCAATAAAGGATCCGGAAAAATATTTTTCTTCTGGTGTTTCTTCTATTTTGGCTATATGCTCTTCTGCCTGTTTTCTACGGTCGTTTTGCTTAGGTATCTTGATCTGCTTTTTGTTATTGGAATAATAATGCCTTTCATATTATTGAAGCAAATTAAAAGGCCCGCCAAGCAGGCAATAGATGCATCGGCCACAAATGATCCTGCAAATGTAGAATAAATCATTATTGGGCGAAATCCATTACACCGAATGGCTTAATTATGACTGTCGGATGATAAATAATATAGAACAGCGCTTAATACAGATTTAGTGGCACGGCTCGGTCATTGCAGGATTTTAAACGATTTAAGGTATATTTGTAAAGCAACTATTAGTCACAATTATAGCTACCCGGCCACCAATAATATTTTTTATGAAGCATTTATCTTTCGCCTTTCTGCTTTTTTTTATATTCAGCGCATGCCGTTCGGATGCACAAAAGGCTAACCTGGTCTGGCATACAGACCTTATGGAAGCCCAGAAAATATCGAAGGATACCCACAAACCGATCTTTGCATTTTTTACCGGCAGCGATTGGTGCGTCTGGTGTCACAAACTCGAAAACGAAGTGTTTTCAAAAAAGGCATTCATAGACTGGTCACAAAAAGTGGTATTGCTGGAAGTAGATTTTCCAAGAGGTAAACAGCTACCTCCTGAACTGGTGCAGCAAAACAACAATCTCCAGCAAGCATTCCAGGTGCGGGGCTACCCCACAGTGTGGCTCTTTTTTATGGACAAAGACCCCAAATCTGACAAACTACTTATCTCGCCGTTAGGCTCCACGGGCTACCCCCAAGGTGCTGAAGCAGGCCGGGAAGAAGTAAAATTCCTTGCCGATGCTAACGCACTTTTGGCAAAGATGAACAGTAAATAATTCTATTTAACTGCCACCTTCGCTACTTCACCCATTTGCCAATCACCGGCATACGCGCGATGTCTTTCTTTTCAACGGTAAAAACAAACCGCAGATAGATGCAAAGGAAAACCGAGCCGACCACAAGATGCATCCATACTTTTGGCATGAATGAACAAATACCCATGTCTAAGAAATAGAACAGGAGCATGATACCAAAATAGCCAAGTAATTTTTTAGTGGCGTAGGGAACCCGATATACTTTTTGACCCCATAGATAAGAGATTACCATCATGCTGGCATAGCATATAAGGGTGGCCCATGCACAAGCCATATAGCTATAGTATGGGATGAAGACGTAATTTACAATAAGGGTGAGAACAGCGCCAATGATAGTAATGGTGGCACCGGCGCGGGTGTTGTGAGAAAGCTTGTACCAAATAGAGAGGTTGTAATACACCCCCAGAGACATATTGGCGATGAGTAGTATGGGCACCACCCTAAGGCCCACCCACATATGAGGGTTACGGATGAACTGCTTCCAGATATCGAGGTAAAGTGCAACGAAAAGGAACATGATGCATATGGTGATCACAAAAAACTTCATTACCCTCGCATATATCTTTGGCGCATCTTCACCTTTTGAATGATGGAAGAAAAACGGCTCGGCCCCCATACGGAATGCTTGGATGAACAGCGTAATAAGCAGGGATAACTTGTAGCAGGCAGAGTAAATGCCCACCTGCTGCAGCCTTAGTTCATTACTGCCCACAGGCGCCCACCAACCCAGCATGATGCGATCAAAAGTCTCATTGATCATACCTCCAAAACCGGCGATCATGAGTGGTAAAGAATAAATGATCATCTCTGTCCAGAGTTTTTTATTCCATGTCAGGCGGACAGAGAGGAACTCAGGCAAAAGCATTAGAAAGGTAAAAGCCGATGCGACAATATTGGCAATGATATAATAACCTGCACCAATGTTTGGGTCATACCACCTTGCAAAAACGGAGCCTGGATGATTCGCGGCAAGACCCGGTAACCTGCTATAAAAAAAGTAAACCAGACCAACATTTATAAAAATATTGACTACCCTGATAAAAGCATATTTGCGCGGCTTATTGAGGTGGCGGAGTTTTGCAAAGGGTATAGTGGTGAGTGTATCGAGGGCAATGACACACGCGGCCCACGTAATAAACTCCGGGTGCAGGTTAATGCTTAATAGTGTAGCCAGCGGCTGGCGGAATACCAATAGCATGCCGGTTAAGAAAACAGTGGATGTAATGAGCGAAAAACTTGCTGTGCTGAATACTTTAGCTTCATCAACATCCTTGTTACTGAAGCGGAAATAGGCAGTTTCCATACCATAGGTAAAGACCACATTCAGGAACGGGATGGCGGCATATATCATGCTCTGCTCCCCGTAAGTAGTCTCCGAAAGCTTGTAGGTAAGGTATGGAGTAAGCAGGTAGTTGATAAAGCGTGCAGCAATAGAGCTGATGCCATACCATGCGGTTTGCCCTGCAAGTTTTTTAATAGACAATTGTCTGAACCTTGATTTTCTTGATTAAAGGATGATATTGATTATTGCCTGAACCTTGATTTTTCCAGATTTAAAGATGATCATGGTTCTTTTGTAAAAATAATTAATAAAATTATGGGTCCGATTATTCTATTGTCCAGATCTCTTTGCCTGCGAGCAATTTGTCCAGGTTACCTTTTCCACGGGTGGCGATTATTTCTTCTATCTGCAGCCCCATCTCGTCTTCATAGGTGGCGCGGGTAGTAGCATAAAATACTCCAAATGGCCGGGGTGCGTGGCCTTCGGTTTTAGGATCATCGAAGAAACGGGTAAGTATCTGGGCTTTGTAAAAATCTGATTCGTCATGTATCCAGAGGTCATCTGGGCTGATGCCATTGGCAAGGTTTACCAGCTCCGGTTTATGACCATTGAGACGGATGCCCTTGTCTTTATTGGTGCCATAAATGAGTGGTTTGCCATGCTCGAGCATTAAAGTTTCTGCGGCTTTAGTACCCTTTTCGGTGAATATTTCAAAAGCCCCATCATTAAATATATTGCAGTTCTGGTATATCTCGAGGAATGATGAGCCATGATGGTCATTAGCACGGAGCAGCATCTGCTGCAGGTGTTTAGGATCACGGTCCATACTGCGGGCTATAAATGTGGCATCCGCACCAAGGGCAAGCGCCAAAGGATTGAACGGATGATCTATACTGCCAGCAGGTGTGCTTTTGGTGATCTTATGCACCTCTGAAGTAGGTGAATACTGACCCTTCGTGAGGCCGTATATCTCATTATTGAAGAGAAGAATATTTACATTGAAATTTCTGCGGAGTAAGTGAATAGTATGATTGCCGCCAATGCTAAGGCAGTCGCCATCACCGGTAACTATCCAGACACTGAGCTCGGGGCGGGTAGCTTTGAGACCGGAAGCAATGGCTGTGGCACGACCATGAATGGAGTGCATGCCATAAGTATTCATATAATATGGAAAACGGGAGCTACAACCAATACCTGATATAATAACTATGTTTTCCCTTGGAATGCCGGTTTGCGGCAGTATGGTCTGTACCTGCTTTAGTATTGAATAGTCTCCGCAACCGGGGCACCAGCGAACTTCCTGATCGGTAGCGAAGTCTTTTGGGGTTAACGCTACTTTTGGTATTGCAATATCACTCATATTAGTATTAAGTCAAAAGTTAAAAGTCTAAACCAAAAAGTGCAAAAAGTGTTACATCTTTGGAAATCATCTAAGACAGACAATTTAAGGCAATAGATTAGCAAAATTACGGTTTTAACGTCAGGCTATAAAACGATAACCCAGATTTTATTAAAATTTTAGAATATTGTTTACTTTTAAAGGCTAAATCATTTATTGATAATATGAAACGAATCATAACACTCGCTGTTTGCATACTCGTGTGCGGAGCAGTATCTGCCCAGAAAAAGAAGGCAACTACACCAAACATTTCAGTTATTCCACAAAAGCCTGGTGTTTATCATAAGAGCGCTATCGGTGGATATTTTACTGATATGCGTAAACACCCGATAAAGGGATTACAAGCTTTTATTTACCTGCCAGATTCTACCATAGGGGCATCCGGGTTTACAGACTCTACGGGTTATTATGAGACCAATAATATACTGCCCGGCATTTATGACCTGAAGCTGGTATACCCTAAGACGGGGGCTGCATTAATGATAACCGGTGTGCCCGTAGTAAGAGAGACGATCACTGAGATCAGCTTCTTTAAGAACGAGCCGCCTGCAGCGGATACGGTGATACCGTATTCTGCAATAGAACCTGCGCCAATAGCGAAGACCAAGCCAAAAGGCAAAAAGTAATATTTCAAAGAGCAAATTCCAAACACGTCCCGGTGGCTATTGCTGCCGGGATTTTTATTTATCCAAGCATTGCTTCGAGTTCTTCTTTTTTTATCATGACGAAAACCTTTTTGCCGTCCGGTGTATATTCCGGTTGAGAGCAGGCAAAGAGCTCATCGATGAGGGCCTGCTGGGCCTCCTGCTGTATAATGGCGTTTTTATTGCGGCTGAGGCGGCGCGCCATGTGTGTAAGAAGAAGCTCAGTGCGCTTGTTGACTGCATCCGGAGCTTCATGCTTGAGATGGTCGAGGACCTCATCGAGCACATTTTTTTCTTCGCCCGCGGGGAGGCCTGAAGGGATACCCTGCACTACGAATGTGCTTTGACCAAATGGTGCGATATCAAAACCGATGCGGGCGAGATCGGCAAGCACTTCGGTGAGTAACAGTGCATCCTGAGGTGATACTTCGTAGGCAATCGGGAATAAAACACGCTGTGACGGTGTGTTCTGGCTGTTCCACTCTTCGAGCAAGCGCTCATACCAGATGCGCTCCTGGGCACGACGAATGTGAATGAGCATCATGCCGCTTTTTACTGTAGTTGCCAGCATGGAACCATGAATAAGCATCATGTTGTTGCTCATCCTGCTATCGGCCTCTGAAGTATTGTGCAACGGAGCCTGTGTGGCATATTCATTTGTTTCCATGCCTGCGGCGGACTGCATGTTGCCGGCTGAATGCTGCGAAGCATTTTCTAACGCCTGCTGATGGGCGAGTGGTGTTTTTGCTATTTCATAAAGCTCTTTCCAGCGCTTGAGGCTGTCTTTGCGCTCTATGAAATGCGCCTGGTCTTTATCGCTGAAGGTGCTGTAGAGATATCCTTTTTGTGTGTTTTCTTTTTGTTGTGTGGTATAGGGCATTTGCACTGATGGCAACTGCTGTATCTCAGCGTTCAATGTAAAATCGAGCGAGGGGGCAATGTTGTAACGCGCGAGGGAATGTTTTACTGCAGAGTTGAGGTAAGAATACATCATGCGGTCGTCTTCAAACTTTACCTCCTGCTTGGTGGGGTGTACGTTTACATCTACCCTGCCAGGGTCTACCTCAAGAAACAGCACATAGAACGGGAATGTATCTTTTTCGATCATACTCTCATAAGCCTGGACTACGGCATGGTTGAGATATGCATTGCGAATAAACCGGTTATTAATAAAAAAGAACTGCATGCCGCGTGTGCGGGTAGCAGCATCCGGCTTGCCAATGAAGCCGTAGATATTCAGCAGGTCTGTTTTTTCTTCAACCGGCACTAAGTTCTTTTCATAGGCATTGCCTAAGAGGGCCACGATGCGGGCTTTGAGGGTGCCTGATGTGAGATGATACTGCTCGACACCATTGTTCCAAAACCGGAAAGAAATGGCGGGGTATGCGAGGGCAACCCTTGTGAACTCATCCAGTATGTGCCTGAGCTCAGTGGTGGCGCTTTTAAGAAAGTGCCTGCGAGCAGGGACATTGTAAAAAAGATTTTTTACACTAATGGTTGTACCGGGGATAAGTGCGCAGGGTTCCTGTAATTTAACATCAGTGCCTTCTATAACTATGCGGGTGCCGGCATCGCTGCTGGCCTGGCGCGTTCTGAGCTCCACCTGGGTAACAGCAGCAATAGAAGCCAATGCTTCACCACGGAAACCCATGGTGCGGATGGTAAACAGATCCTCGATGCTGCGAATTTTGGAAGTAGCGTGACGTTCAAAACTCATGCGGGCATCAGTGGGGCTCATGCCTTTGCCGTTATCAACCACCTGTATCAGTTCTTTCCCGGCGTCTTTTATAACTAACTGAATCTCAGTGGCACCGGCATCGATCGCATTCTCTAAAAGTTCTTTTACCGCAGATGCCGGGCGCTGGATCACCTCACCAGCAGCTATCTGGTTGGCAATATGATCTGATAATAATTGTATTACATCTGCCACAGTTTCAATTTTGTATGTAAAGATAACCCCCTGCCCCTAAAGGGGAGCACTTTAGAGCTAAAACATTTGGTGGTTCTATATCCGTCACCGCTAACGTCTTCCCGGTTGTCATTATACATTTTCATTTTTCTTTATTTAAAATCTACAGTTGATCTATGTTGATTTTTTTTGTGTTTTTAAATAGTGATGCAGGCTGGTAGCGGGTTTTGGAGGTTTTTAGGAAATTCATAGTTGATTTATTATCGACTGAAAAAATGTTTTCTGTTGATTTTGATCGTCTGAATCAGGATTTTCAGGATTTTAGGATTTACATGATTGCATATTTTTATGTATAACGTTTCTGAAAAGGGAAGAAAAACGCGCATCAAAAAAGATTTAACCGCAAAGGCACGAAGTCGCAAAGACCTATTATACCCAAAGGAAGATTTTTGATGTCTAATTATTTTAATCCAGATTCCCGAAAAAGAGCGAGTGGATAAAATATCACCCGCCTATGCAGTCGGGCAGGCACTCTCCGGAAAAATTTTGAAATTGCCTAATCTGTTGTTTATCAATGTTTTAATGCTTAAGAATGTCTCGATAATATCACAGTTTTATCACGCGTGATTTTTATAATATAAACCCCCTGTCCCCCTAAAGGGGAGACCATCGATTTAGCGCTATCTTCAAAAAAAAATTGCGCAATTTGTTATACGGTTCACTGTTAAGTTTTTCCCTCAATATGGGGAGACGCATGCAATGCGTCTCTACGTATTTGGGGTATTGTTTCTTCATTTTTGCTTTTTGTAAATAAAGTTATGGAGCAGGAAATTATGAGGGGAAGAAGTGTATACACCTATTTTTGAAAATCTTGCCCGGAACGGGTTTTATACCAATTATACATTAAAATGCGGCACTGATAAAACAGGACGCATACCTACGGCATGCGAATAATGCCTTGTTTGAGACACTACAAACAGATAGCCCCTCTGGGGCATACCCTATCTGATGCGGGAGTTTAAAGTCTATAAAGTATTACTCCTTTATAATTTTTGTGATCGTTTGGGTGCCATTGGCGGTTGTTACTTTTACTGCATAGATGCCGATACTGTTGCGAAGTAAATAAATCAGTAAATTTTTGGAAAGCCTTTTTTGTGTGACCGTTACGGAAGCATTACGAAAACAAGTGAAAAAACATATTGATAAGGCGGATGAAAATTCATTGCGGAGGGTAACTGCTATTCTTGAAATTGACCAACAAAAAGATTTTTGGGACGAGCTGCCCAAGCATGTGAAAGACGATGTGGAAGAAGCTTTGCTGCAATCGAAACGAGGAGAGGGTAAGCCCCATAAAGAAGCCATGAAGAAATATGAGAAATGGCGTACAAAATAACTTAGCTGAAAATAATTCTTATTTAGGTAGTAAATTGAGGTTATCGGTGAATAAAATGCTTTGTATTAGCAGTATCCAAAGTTAGCCCATGCATGACCGCCGTGGCTGCAATAAACAAGTCGGGTTTATCAATACTTTTACGCTTAGCCTTGAGTTGTTGCACAATTTTTACCGCCTGTCTTGCTACGGCACTATCAAAATCTAAAACATTAAACCTGGAGAGTACCTGATCCCAGAATTATAAATGTGCAAGTGATGCGCCATTTATGACCTCAAATTCTGTAACAGAAGAAATGTAAAGCCGGTCGTAATTTTCAAAG
>Ga0302185_10002055_pt1 | contig 13528 bp, 9 predicted proteins | sample II_Bog_E1_1_FD_200231 | JGI IMG/M metagenome (GOLD analysis project Ga0302185, IMG submission 200231) | Peat permafrost microbial communities from Stordalen Mire near Abisko, Sweden - II_Bog_E1_2 | ecosystem: Environmental > Terrestrial > Soil > Wetlands > Peat | place: Sweden: Abisko, Stordalen... | reverse complement strand
AACAAATGACGTCGGTCAGCAGCGGCGGCGGTTCGGTCATTACACTTGAGTTCAACCTCGACGAAAACATCGACGTGGCCGAGCAGGAGGTCCAGGCGGCCATCAATGGGGCCAACAGCTTCTTGCCCACCGATCTGCCCAATCCTCCCATCTACAGCAAGGTCAACCCCGCCGACGCGCCGGTAATGACCCTCGCGCTCTACTCCGACTCGCTGCCCCTCGACAAGATTGAGGATGCGGCCGACACCAACCTGGCGCAGAAAATCTCCCAGGTCACCGGCGTGGGACTGGTTTCGATCGCCGGCGGACAAAAGCCGTCCGTGCGCATCCAGGCCAACCCGGCCCAGTTAGCCGCTTACAACCTGAGCCTTGAAGACCTGCGCACCGCGGTCTCGGCGGCCAACGTTGACCAGGCCAAGGGCACGCTGAATGGCTCGCGCCAGTCCTACACCATCAACGCCAACGACCAGTTGCTTTCAAGCGAAGATTACAAGCCGGTCATCGTGGCCTATCGCAACGGTGCCGCGGTGCGCGCCTCTGACGTGGCAACGGTCGTGGACGCCGCCGAAAACTCGCAGCAGGCCGCATGGATGGACCGCCAGCCCGCGGTCATCGTGAACATCCAGCGCCAGCCCGGCGCAAACATCATCGCCGTGGTCGACCGCATCCAGAAGCTGCTGCCGCAGTTGCGGGCAAGCCTGCCGGCCACCGTGCAGGTAAAGGTGCTCACCGACCGCACCAACACCATTCGCGCCTCGGTAAGAGATGTGGAATACGAGCTGATGCTCACCATCGCGCTGGTGGTAATGGTGATCTTTCTTTTCCTGCGCAACCTGGCGGCAACGGTTATTCCCTCGGTGGCCGTGCCGCTTTCCATTGTGGGCACATTCGGCGTCATGTACCTGCTGGGCTATAGCCTGAACAATCTCACGCTGATGGCGCTCACCATTTCCACCGGCTTTGTGGTGGACGATGCCATTGTGATGATCGAGAACATTTCGCGCTTCATTGAAGAAGGCATGAGCCCCATGCGCGCCGCGCTCAAGGGCAGCGAACAAATCGGCTTCACGATTATGTCGCTTACTGTTTCCCTTATTGCGGTACTCATTCCGCTGCTGTTCATGAGCGACGTGGTCGGGCGGCTGTTCCGCGAGTTCGCCGTCACGCTGGCCGTCACCATTCTTGTCTCCGCGGTGGTTTCGCTTACGCTTACGCCCATGATGTGCTCCCGCATTCTCAAGCACAAGTCAGCTTCGAATCAGACCCGCTTTTACCATTGGTCTGAGAAAGTCTTCAATTCTGTTATCGCCGCGTATGGGCGCAGCATCCAGGTTGTCTTGCGCTATCGCTTTACCATGCTGGTGGTCACCATCGCCACGCTGGCAGCCACCATTCTGCTGTTTATCGTGGTGCCCAAGGGCTTCTTTCCCGTGCAGGATACCGGCGTGATTCTAGGCATCAGCGAGGCTCCGCAGACCGTCAGCTTCGCCAGCATGGCTGAGCGCCAGAAGAAGCTTGTGGACATCCTGCTCGAAGACCCCGCGGTGGATAACGTCTCATCCTTCATCGGCGTGGACGGAACCAACACCACGCTGAACTCGGGCCGCATCCAGATCAACCTCAAGCCGCTGGAGCAGCGCAAACTCTCTGCCACAGACGTGATTCGCCGCATGCAGCCAAAGCTGGAAGGCGTGGAGGGAATTCAGCTCTTTCTTCAACCGCTCCAGGATCTTACGGTTGAAGATCGCGTGAGCCGGACCGAATTTCAATATTCGCTCGAAGATCCGGACCAGGTGGAACTCGCGAAATATACCCGCCTCATGGTGGCGGAGTTGAGCAGGGAAGACGTGGTCACCGACGTTGCCAGCGATTTGCAGGACCAGGGACTGGGCGCAAAGCTGGTCATCGACCGCGACACCGCCGCACGCCTGGGCATTGCCATGGCCGATGTGGACAACACGCTCTACGACGCCTTTGGACAGCGCCAGGTTTCCACCATCTTTACCCAGCTCAACCAATACCATGTGGTGATGGAAGTGGGAAAAGACTTCCAAAGCGACCCTGGCACGCTGAGCAATCTCTACGTCAAATCGGGCAACGGCACACAGGTTCCGCTCAGCATGATCGCGCACTGGGAGCAATCGCGCGCGCAACTGGCCATCGGGCATCAGGGGCAGTTTCCTTCCACCGTGGTCAGCTTCAACCTTGCGCCGGGCAAGTCGCTGGGCGACGCTGTGAACGCGGTCAATCGCATCGAGCAGCGCATCCAAATGCCGGCTGCCATCAATGCCAGTTTCCAGGGAACGGCTGCGGCCTTCCAGACCTCGCTGGCCAACGAGCCGCTGCTGATTCTTGCCGCGCTGGTTACCGTGTACATCGTACTCGGCGTACTATACGAGAGCTACATTCATCCCATCACCATCATCTCGTCGCTGCCTTCGGCCGGCGTCGGCGCAATACTGGCACTGTTGGTTACACACAGCGAATTCAGCGTGATCGCGCTCATCGGCATCATCCTGCTTATAGGCATTGTGCAGAAGAACGCAATTATGATGATCGATTTTGCTTTGCAGGCCGAGCGCAACGAGGGCAAGACCGCCGAAGACGCCATATTCCAGGCTTGTTTGTTGCGCTTCCGCCCCATCATGATGACCACCATGGCGGCACTGCTGGGCGGCCTGCCGCTGGCTCTGGGTGGCGGGGTGGGCGCGGAACTGCGCAAGCCATTGGGCATCACCATCGTTGGCGGGCTGCTGGTGTCGCAGTTGCTCACCCTCTACACCACACCGGTCATCTATCTCTACTTCGACAAGCTGGCGCAGCGCATGAAGCCGCGGGCGATTCGAGAGACCGCCTATGAACACCAACCGGTCACCGCGGACTAGGAGCCAGGAACAATGCATCTATCCGCACCCTTCATTCAGCGCCCGGTAGCCACTTCGCTGCTTAGCGTGGCCCTGCTGCTGGCGGGTTCGGTGGCTTACTCCATTCTGCCGGTAGCATCGCTGCCCGATGTGGACTTCCCGGTCATCGGCTCCAGCGCAAATCTGCCCGGCGCAAGTCCCGAGACCATGGCGTCTTCCGTTGCTACGCCGCTGGAACGCCAGTTCGGCCGCATCGCGGGCGTCAACCAGATGACCTCGTCCAGTTCGCTGGGCTCGTCTTCGGTGACTTTGCAATTCGACATTAGTCGCAACATCGACGCCGCGGCCCGCGATGTGCAGGCGGCCATCAACGCGGCGCGCAGTCAACTGCCCGCCGATTTGCCGCAGAATCCAAATTACCGCAAGGCCAACCCGGCTGAAGCGCCGATCCTGATTCTCACCCTCACCTCGGATGTGGTGCCCAAACCGCAAATCTACGACATGGCCGATTCCATCCTGGCGCAGAAAATCTCTCAAATCCAGGGAGTCGGCCAGTGCTTTGTAGGTGGCAGTGCGCAGCCGGCGGTCCGAGTTGAGTTGAATCCCATGCAACTGGGCAGCAACGGAGTCGGCCTTGAGGCGGTTCGCCTTGCGCTGGCCAGCGCCAACGCTAACCGCCCCAAAGGCGGCTTTCAGGACACTGCTCACCGCTGGCAAATTGACGACAACGACCAGATATTCAAGGCCAGCGAATATGCGCCCATCATCGCCGGCTATAACCATCAAACCGGCGCTCCAGTGCGCATCTCCGATCTGGGCACGGTGTCGGACGGCGTCTCCGACATTCACACCGCCGGCGTATCCGGCATCAATCCGGCCCATGGCCCACCCGGCAAGCTGAAAGACGCGATCCTGATCATCGTCTTCAAGATTCCGGGCGCGAATGTCATCGACACTGTGGACAGGGTGATGGCCCAGTTGCCGCGTCTTCAGGCCGCTATTCCGCCCACCATCAAGCTCGATGTGGCTGTCGACCGAACCACGACCATCCGCGCCAGCGTGCACGACGTGGAATTATCGCTGATTATCAGCGTGCTATTGGTGGTGCTGGTCGTCTTCCTCTTCCTGCGCGAGGTGTGGGCCACCATCATTCCGTCCATTGCCGTGCCGCTGTCGCTGGTGGGCACCTTCGGCGTTATGTACCTGCTCGGCTACACCATCGACAACCTCTCGCTGATGGCGCTCACCATCTCCACCGGATTTGTGGTGGACGACGCTATCGTGGTGATTGAAAACATCACGCGCTATCTGGAAATGGGACTCAGCCCCTTCGATGCGGCCATGAAGGGGTCAAAGGAAATTGGCTTCACAGTGCTTTCCATGAGCACATCGCTCATTGCCGTCTTCATTCCCATTCTGCTCATGGGCGGCATTGTGGGCAAGCTCTTTCGTGAGTTCGCGGTCACCCTCAGCGTGGCCATCGCCGTTTCGCTGCTGGTGTCGCTCACCACAACGCCCATGCTCTGCGCCCGGTTTCTCAAGCAGCGCGACGAAAGCCGCCATGGGCCTATTTACCGTGCCAGCGAACGCGCGTTTGAATGGCTTCACTACGAATACAATCGGGGACTGCGCTGGGTGTTGCGCCACCAGACGCTTATGCTCGGTGTAACCATCGGCACGGCCTTTCTAAACATCTATCTATTCAGGATTGTGCCGAAAGGCTTTTTCCCACAGCAGGACACGGGCAGGCTGGGTGGCCGAACGCTGGCCGCGCAGGACATCAGCTTCGATGCGATGAGTGCGAAGCAGAAGGCCCTGGCGCAGATGGTGATGGACGACCCGGCCGTTCAGTCGGTCACTGCCTTTGTGGGCGGCAATGGCCCTGGCGGGGGAAGTTCCAACATTGGCAACATGTTCATTGCGCTGAAGCCGCTGAACCAGCGCCCCTACCGCGTTGTTCCCGACGATTGGATCAATCGCCTGCGAATCGCGCTCCATATAAGCCCCGATCACGTCACCGCCGACGATGTTGTGAACAGGCTTCGCAGCCGGCTCACAAGCGTCCCTGGCGCAATTCTGTTTCTGCAGGCGCAGCAGGACATCCAGATCGGCGGACGCGGCGCAGCGGCGCAATACCAGTACACGCTTTCCGACGAGAACCTGAACGAGTTGAACTCGTGGGCGCCACGTTTCGAAGCGCGCGCCCGGGCCATGCACGAGTTGCGCGATGTATCCACCGACCAGCAGAATCGGGGACTGGCGGCCACGCTGGTTATCGATCGTGACACCGCCTCGCGGCTTGGCATTACTGCGGCGGCAATCGACAACGTGCTCTACGATGCTTTCGGCCAGCGCGAAGTTTCCACCATGTACACGGCGCTGAACCAGTACTTTGTGGTGATGGAGGTCGACCCGAAATACCAGCTCAGCCCCGACTCGCTGAACGGGATTTACATCAAGGCTAGCAATGTTGTGGGAGCTGCAAGTGCGGTCCCGAACACGGGCACGGCGGTGGCAGCTGCGGTTCCGGTGGCTCCCGCGGCTTCCGGGACTCTCGCGGTCCTAGCGTCTAGCGCGACAGTCCCCGCCGTTACGTCATCCACGGCCGGAGCCGCAGGTGCTGCCGCAACCGCCGGCTCCGCGGCGCCGACTCCCTCGGCAGGCGGCGCCATGGTGCCGCTTTCGGCGATTGCCCATTTTGAGCCGCAGCGGACTGCGCTCCAGGTGAACCACCAGGGCCAGTATCCCGCAGTTACGCTCACCTTTAACCTTGCGCCAAACGTGGCTCTGGGCGACGCCGTTACCGCTCTGGAAAAAGCGGAGCGCGAGATGAACATGCCCCCATCGATTCATCCCACATTCCAGGGAACCACGCAGGCCTTCCAGGACTCCCTCCGAAACGAACCCTGGCTGATACTAGCCGCGCTGGTGGCCGTTTACATCGTGCTCGGCATTTTGTACGAGAGCCTCATCCATCCGCTGACCATCCTGTCCACGCTGCCTCCAGCGGGCGTGGGCGCTATTCTCGCGCTGCTGCTCACGGGAACCGACCTCAGCATCATCGCCCTCATCGGCATCATTCTGCTCATCGGCATCGTGAAAAAGAACGCCATCATGATGATCGACTTCGCTTTGCAGGCCGAGCGCGACCAGGGCCTGCCGCCGGTCGACGCCATTTATCAGGCGTGCCTGCTCCGTTTCCGTCCCATCATGATGACCACCATGGCGGCGCTGTTCGGCGGCTTGCCGCTGGCCATCGGCATGGGCGTAGGCTCGGAGTTGCGCAAGCCACTGGGCATCACCATCGTTGGCGGACTCATCGTGTCGCAGATGCTAACGCTCTTCACCACGCCTGTGGTCTATCTCTTCTTCGACCGCCTGCAATGGAGATTCATGAAGCTCCGGCGAATAGGCTCCGAGCTGGAAGAAGCGCCGGGGGATTAACGAGGAAGAAGCAAAGACGGGTATACAAGGTATACATTGGGGGTGCATCCATGGCTACGAGCATGGTTCATATTCGGGTAAACGGGGAAGTAAAAGAACAGGCTTCGGCGGCGCTGGCAGCTATGGGCCTTACTGTTTCCGACGCGGTTCGAATTCTTCTCACTCGCATTGCCGCGGAGAAGGCGATGCCATTTGAGGTGCGGGTTCCCAACAGCGAGACACTGGCGGCAATTGAAGCCGGTGAGCGCGGCAAAGTGACGCGAGCCGACAGCGTTTCCGCTATGATGGCGGTCCTGAATGCGGACGATTGAATGGACGTCAGCCTTCAAGCGCGACTATAAACTGGCTCTGGCAACACCCCGGCACAAGGATATTGAGACGCTGTTGTCGACAATCGCGGGTCTGCTTGCGGAAGATAAGCCTCTCCCTGAAAAGCATCGCGATCACGGCTTGAGCGGCAATTGAAAAGGCCACCGCGAATGCCATCTGAAATCCGATTTGCTGCTCATCTACAAACTTCCAGACAGCAAAACGGTGCGTTTTGCGCGCATGGGTTCTCACAGCGAGTTGTTTGTGAAATAGAAAGTCCTTATAGCTGAAGAATGGGAGGCAGGCCATGTCAAGAAAAGAGGTCGTGCTACTGGTGAGCCGAGCATTGGCGATAATCCAGTTCGTTACTGCGCTGCTAGATACAGCTCATCTACCTGAATGGCTTGTGTCACTCCACCATCACGAGAGCCTAATTGCAGCTGCTGGAATTTCGGACGCAGACGTGTACTGGCGGAGCTACGATCAAGTGGCTATTGCCTTCTTATTGGCTCGCATTGCAAGCCTGTTGGTTCTGACACTCGTCTTTTGGAATTGCGCGCCTTGGTTTGAACGTCTCCTCTTACCAAAGCGTGAAACCAAGGATGATCTAGCGGGAGCCAACCGCACTGTGCCCAGCTAACGGCTAAAGGCTAGCAGCTAGAAACTGCTCTTTATTACCCCGCAAACGCCTCTTCCTCCACCTTGGCCTGCTCAATCAGCTGCACCGGATAGTAAGCGTTACGCGTGTACTGCTTCACCATGCGGTTGGTGTTGAAGTACGATCCGTTGAACGCCAGAGTGGTGCGCATCAGCCGTGCCCAATTCTCCGGCGCCTCAAGATACAGCGGAACCACCGCCTTCTCCAGCTTGCTGTAGAGCGAGTTGGCTTCATCCTCATCGTTGGCGCCGTCCTCGATAGCCCAACCGGTCACGCCTTCAATGCAGCCCTCGATCCACCACCCGTCCAAAATCGACAAGCTCGGCACGCCGTTCAGCGCCGCCTTCATCCCGCTTGTGCCTGAGGCCTCGTACGGCCGCTTTGGCGTGTTCATCCAAACATCCACTCCCGCGGTAAGCAGCGCGCCCAGCTCCCAGTCATAGTTTTCCAGGTAAACAATGCGCAGCGCCCCCTCCGAGAACCGGTGGGCATCCGCCACGACCTGCTGAATCAGCGCCTTCCCCGGCTCGTCCTGCGGATGCGCCTTGCCGGCATAAAGAATCTGCAATCCGCCAGCAGCCCTGGCAACTTCAACCAGCCGCTCCGGATCGTTAAACAGCAACGTCGCCCGCTTATAAGTGGCAACCCGCCGCGCAAAGCCCAGCGTCAGCACCTTTGGATCCAGAATCAGCCCGGTCCGCGACCCAACTTCGGCCAGCAACTGCTCTTTGGCGCGGGTGTGGGCTTTCAGAATCTCCCTCTCCGGCAGGTCGATCGCGTTACGCAAGTAAAGATTGTCGCGCCGCCACGAAGAAAAATTCGCGTCCAGCATCTTTTGCACCGGTTCTGATACCCACGTCGGCGAGTGAACCCCGTTCGTGATCGAGTCGATGGCAAACTCCGGAAACATTCCCCGTGACACTTTTGCATGTTGCATGGCCACTCCGTTGGCATATCGCGAGAACCTCAGCGCCAGCAGCGTCATGTTCAACATGCCATCGCGAAAACATCCCAGCCTTTCAAGCCGCGCCGTCCTGTCGCCGCCCAGAATGCGAATCGTCTGCTCCGTGGTAAACCGGTCATGCCCAGCCGGCACCGGAGTATGTGTGGTGAACACGCACTTCTGGCGAACCAGGTTCAGGTCGCTCTCGGTCGGCACGCCCAGCGGTCCCCCGCCCTGCTGGCTCTCAATCAGCGCCAGTGTCAGCAGCGCCGCATGGCCCTCGTTCATGTGGTACACGTTTACTCTGTGGCCCAGCGCGTTGGCCATCCGCGCGCCACCCATGCCCAGCACAATTTCCTGTTGCAGCCGATAGTTGGTGTCGCCGCCATACAGGTGGTCGGTCAGCCCGCGATCCCATCCGGAATTCCCATCCACATCGGTATCCAGCAGATAGATCGGCACAACATGCCCGTAGCGGCCCACCAAATCGTAGCGCCACGCGCGCACCGTCACCGTCCGGCTTTCCACTGAAACCGTAACCCGCGCCGCCTCCTCGGTGCAGAAATCCGCGGGGTTCCACGGTTGAACCTCCTCCGTCTGCACGCCCTTGCCGTCCAGGTGCTGCTCGAAATATCCCTTGCGATGCAGCAGCGTAAAGGCCACCAGCGGCACACCCAGGTCGGCGGCACTGCGCATCGTGTCTCCCGCCAGAACCCCCAGCCCGCCGGAATACGTGGGCATGCCTGGGTTGATTGCGATTTCCATCGAGAAGTAAGCTACGACGCCTGCGGTTGGAAAGGATTCGTACGAGAAGGGCCTGGTAGAAGCTTGCGGCATGGCTGGCGTGTCTCCGTGTCGATTCGGCAAGCAAAACGACAATCTGGGCAAATTTTTAAGACGCAAGCCGGGAACCTGAAAATCCTTTCCGGCTTTTATCGAGTAGATATCGTGATTTTATCAAGCGAGGTCCTGAAAATCCCTTGCACCTTCGTGTGATTCCCAATCGAGAGTGTGCACCTGCCGTTACCAAATGGCCTCAAAGGATGATAAGGCAAGCTTAGCCGCCACTCCAAATGCGGCGATCAGACCGTAGCTTTGTGTCGGTCGCCCCGGCCTTCGCCGACCCGTGAAGCGATGAAACTGGCGTCGACCAGTGCAACCCGCTTACTCGCTAACTCGATCCGCAGGCGAAGCGGGCCCTAACTTCCCAAATCAATTCCCAAAATTCCCACCGCCCCTCCGTTCAAATTCTTCCAACGCAGACCCAATCTAAACCCTGTTTCTTTTCATGGCGCGACCGGGGCATCGGGGCACTCTTCTCGGCCGAGGGGCGGAAGCCCATAGCCGTGAGTTGCCAGCTAGAAGTGCTTGCCCTCAGCTCTCAGTCCCCAGCCTCATCACCGTTTTCCCCGATGCCATTCCGCCAACGCCATTACGGCGGTCACAGTTTTCACCAACCCATAAGGATCGGATTTCGGAAGTCGCTTCTGCTTGGCCGTCTCGTCTTTTTTCCTCTCCCGTTCCAACGCCTCCGCCATGTCCTCAAGCGTCCCATTCTCCGGAACCACCGCGTACACCAGCTCACAGCCAATCGCCTCCGCCGCCACGCGCAGTTTCCTCAGCGTAATCGTGTCCCGTACCTCCGCCATCTCCAGCCGGTAAATCTCCGACTGCCCCACCTTCATGCGCCGCGCAACCTCGCCCACACGCATTCTCAGCGCCTGCCGCACTCCCCGCAGCCATCCCCAACTTCGACCGTCGGCCCCTCTTGCTCTTGAACACCCGTAGGTCCTCATCCAGATCCCGCCGCGCTCTCTGCCGCAACTCATTCCGCATCTGTTTGTCGCTTTTTCGTCCTACCGTTGCTCCGCATGCCAGTTCAAGAGTCCGCCTATAACCCCACATTCCAGCCCACTTCGCTGCCATGCATACAAAAAGCGCCGTTTTTGCGCCATAAGCGCCTTTATTGCACCAATAATCGCTTAAAAGCGCCAAAAAGACGCTGTTCAGTCCCCTTTTTCTTGATTCTGCGCGTTCTACCTCTAATAACATGCAAAGCAATTTGCCATTCGCTCCTTGCACTCCTGAAGCGTTTCGCGGGCAACTCAACATAAACCTCGAAAGCCAGTCCACACTCCACGACAGCCTTTCCGCGCCCACCGCGGCTCCTAATCCCGGCTCCCTGATCCCAGTTTCCTAGTCCCTCAGTCACTACCCCCATCCCCCGGACTATGATTCAATAGAAAGCAATGGCAACTCCCAAAAGATCGACAGTGCTTGGGCGCGCGATTGCGGCCAGCCGCAAGGCGCGCGAGTATGCCATGGTCGTTCGCGCCCTAGCCTCCACCTCGCACCCGGTGCTGGCGCAGATTATCCCGGCCCGCTTCTGTAACCTGAGCTGCGGCTACTGCAACGAGTTCGACAAAGTCTCAGAGCCCGTGCCTCTGGAAGAAATGTACCGCCGCATCGACCACCTCGGCCGCCTCGGCACGGCCATGATCGGCATCTCAGGCGGTGAGCCGCTCACCCACCCGCATCTCGACAACATCATCCGCCGGATGAGAAGAACAGGCGCCATCGCCGGCATGATCACCAACGGTTACCTGCTGAATGTTGAGCGGATTGAACGGCTTAACCGCGCCGGCCTCGATCACATGCAGATTAGTATCGACAATGTGGTCCCCGACGAAGTGTCGAAAAAGAGCCTCAAGGTACTGGACAAGAAGCTGCAGATGCTTGCCGACCACGCCGAGTTCCACGTGAACATCAACTCGGTAGTCGGCGGCGGATTCAAGAATCCCAACGACGCGCTGGTGATTGGAAAGCGCGCCCTGGAGCTGGGCTTTGAGTCCACCATCGGAATTATCCACGACGGCAGCGGCCAACTGAAGCCGCTGAATCAGGATGAAAGCAGGGTCTACTTCGAAATGAGCCACCGGAAGAAGACCAACTACGCCCAGTTCGACAAGTTTCAGGCGGCGATTGTCCAGGGCCTGCCCAACGACTGGCGGTGCCGCGCCGGCTCACGGTACCTATATATTTGCGAAGACGGCCTCGTCCACTATTGCAGCCAGCAGCGAGGCTACCCCGGCGTACCCATCGCCGAATACACAACGGCGGATGTGAAGCGGGAATTTCTCACGGCGAAAAGCTGCGCTCCCAACTGCACCGTGGGTTGCGTTCATAGAATCAGCTATATAGACCACTGGCGGGCTCCGCAGACCAATACGATTTCGCCGGGGCCGGTATCCCAGGGAGGGAATGCCGCGGATGTGCTGGTGAACATACAGACCGGGGATTAAGGGCGAATCGCCTGGCGAAGGTCTTCAGAACAGCATTGGCACCCTCGTGTTAGAGTGGGGAATCCACGGAGGATAGGGCGGAATGGCGACTGGGATACAGATCCCGGGGAACGGTGAGACGATTGACCTGCAGCAACAGGTGGCGCGTCTGCAGGCCCTGCTTGAGGCCTCGAGGCAGGTTCATTCCACTATCAACGAGGAAGCAGTGCTGGAACAGGTGCTGCGAATTGTGGTGCGAGAGCTTGAGATGGCTGGGGCGGCGTTTCCGGGGACTGGGCTTGCTTACGGTGACCCGATTATTCCGGACGAGAGCGGGGCAGCCGGCGTTGGAGGCCTGGATCACTCCCAAATAGCCGGCTCCCAAATGGCTGGCAATCCGTTGTACTTCTATCCATTGAACGACCGCGCAGGCACGCGTATGACGGAGCTTGCGGTGGCGGCGCCGGATGGACGGGAACTGACCATCTACGAAGCGGACTTTATTGAGGGGCTGGCGCTGCAGGCGTCGGTAGCTCTGGAAAATGCGCGAAACCACAAGCGGAATGTGGAGTTCGCAAGGGTACAGCAGGACCTCGACGCCGCACGCTTAATTCAGAGGTCGCTTTTGCCGCAGGAGTTGCCGGAAATTGACGGTTACTCGGTGGGGTTTCGATCGGTTACCTGTTATGAGGTTGGCGGGGATTATCTGGATATTGTGGAGCAGCCTGACGGGAGCCTGCTGATTGCAGTGGCGGATGTGGCGGGCAAGGGACTGGCTTCCGCGATTATGGCTACCAGTTTCCGATCTGCTTTTCGGGCGATGGCGGCCAGTGGCATGCCGCTTGACGAGCTTGCTACCCGGATGAACCAGCATCACTGGCAAGAGGGTGATGAGGCGCGCCGCAGGTACGTGACGGCGATATTCCTCCGCTTATATCCGGAGTTAGGCGAGGTAGAGGTAGTAAACGCGGGGCACAACCCGGGGTTCCTTGTAGAGCCTGGCGCCATGCCGCACGAGTTTCAGGCCACGGGAACGCCCCTGGGACTTTTACCGGGGATGCGCTATACAAGCGAGCGGCACGGGTTTGCGCCGGGGACGAGGCTGCTTTTCTATACCGATGGGCTGACAGAAGTTTTCAGGGGGGATGAGGAATTTGGTCCCGAAAGGCTACTAGATCAATTTTCGAAGTGCCCCGAGGAGAAGGCCAATGGTATTCTCGATGCATTGTGGACAAGCCTCGTGGAGTTCTCTGAAGGGGGCCCGCAGTCGGACGACATGACCGCACTGGCACTTTGCCGGTGGAGGAGTAACCCGGAGATGCCGGCATGAGCGAGATAAAGACCACCACTGTGGAGGTGCGGCTACCGTCTCGGATGGGATTCGAGAAGGTTGCTATGAGCACGGCCTCGGCAGTGGCCAAGCTGATGGGTTTTCCCGAGGACCGGGTCGAGGATCTTAAGACCGCAGTGGCGGAGGCGTGCATCAACGCAATCGAGCACGGGAACCGGTTGAACGAAAAACTCTCTGTAGGTGTGGTGCTTTCGGCTGGTGTGGATTCACTTGAAGTAAAGGTGATCGACGACGGCAAAGGGATGAGCAAGAAACAAGCCAAGCCGGACATCGACCGCAAGATGCACGGCGAGGAAGATCCGCGCGGGATGGGAATGTTCCTGATCCAGGCGCTGGTGGACGAGGCGGAGTGGGTGGCTGGCTCGGAAGGCAGGGCGAGTTATGTCCGGCTGGTGATACGGTTGGATAAGGATGCATGAGCGGGCCACGGCAGCGGCCCAAACCGAATAAAGAAAACGGAGAGAATCGATCGTGCAGAGTGAAACCAAATCGCGAGTTGACCAGCTAACATCCCCGGCGGGGCATGCGGTGACCGTACTGCGCTTTGAGGGCGACATTGCCAGCACCTCGAAAGAAGCTGTTTTGGGGGCATATCAGGCGTTACCGAAAGGCACAATCAAACAGGTATTATTGGACTTCACCAAAGTGGATTACATCAATTCCAGCGGGATCGCCCTG
>Ga0302185_10002052_pt1 | contig 13545 bp, 18 predicted proteins | sample II_Bog_E1_1_FD_200231 | JGI IMG/M metagenome (GOLD analysis project Ga0302185, IMG submission 200231) | Peat permafrost microbial communities from Stordalen Mire near Abisko, Sweden - II_Bog_E1_2 | ecosystem: Environmental > Terrestrial > Soil > Wetlands > Peat | place: Sweden: Abisko... | reverse complement strand
ATTTCACACCCATGTGTATAAAACCGTTGAATCTTTGCTTCTTGACTTCAGAATTCTGACGATTGAGTTCTGAAATCATACCGCCAAGATAGCGATCTTCGGCTTCAAACAGTTTGGGGATGAGAGCATCAATCCACTGGTGCGAGTTCGTCATGTTACTCCTGGGTTAGACCACCGTACTTTTCAGCGAGTTGCCCGTAGAGAATCACTCTGCAACGAACACGAGTGAATGCTACATAGAGCAGGCGTGCAGCCTGATTGGGATTGTGGCAGGTTGAGAGATTGTTCAGATCGATGAACACGGTATCGTAGGTGCTGCCCTGAGCCTTGTGGACTGTAGCTGCATCTCTCGGCCGTAGATCTGGGAAAGTGTTCTTCAGACGGAAGTACATAACCCAGTTCTTGTTCTTCTGGTAATACTTGATTAGTTCAGAGAAGTGAACCTTGTCTTCAGGAAGTGGCATGTCCTTGTAGACTTCACCAAGCGAAGTCTTTAGATCAGCATAGCGAACAGCCAATGAGATGTTCTCTTTGCTATCGATCATTTCCATTGTGACGCCAGCATCCATGCGGATAATTTCTACTTCCTCTTCGACAGAGAGCATCGCATTCTTCATCTGAATAGCGTTGTTGTTGATCAAACGCTCGTTCAGAGTGTAGGTGTCGGTGAACTGTCTTAGCTCTCGGATGTAGTCATTATAATCCACAACTTTGGCATTGGTATAAGCCAAGATGCGATTGTTCAGATCTGCTCCGAGAAACATTTGAGGAAGTGCAGCCTGCATCTCCTCATCGTCGAACTTGTCGATGATGCCGGGAACGATCTTGATCGGTTTGAAGATACCGGTCTTAACAGTTTCACGCAGTTGATCGTTGATCGTCTGCAAGTGAACATTCTTTGTTCTCATTGGTTCAGTGAGTTCAAAGAATGGAATCCATTGTTTGTAGATCGGACTGATCGGTTCGGTGATTGGAGCCAACTGGCAATGATCTCCAACATAGACGATCTTGCAGTTGCAAGTGCCTTCACGAATCATCTCCAGTAATGCCCGGTCGATCATCGACGATTCATCGATGAAGATGATTGTGCTGGTATGGACTACCCAGTTATTCGTCTTTTTGAGCATACTCTTGCCCGTGGAGTAGTCATCCCTGACTGTGAGGTTCAAGTATGAGTGGATCGTCTGTGTGGGGCGTCCAGTGGCTACAGACAATACCTCTGCGGCCTTGTTTGTGGTCGCTGTCATGATGACATCGTTGTAGATCGAGGGAATGCCCATCAGGGTGCAAGTCTCTTGATAGCGAGGCATGATTTCATCGATCAGATGCCCCATGAGAAATGTCTTTCCAACTCCTCCGGGACCGCTGATGATGAGTTCAATGTCACTCCCAAACAAGAATTTGAAGAAGCCTTCAGCAGCTTCTTGTTGCCCCTGATTCAAGAGGGAATCAGCTTCGTGAGTCATTGGTTCTCTTTCATAACAAGAAAGCCCCCATCGCTGGAGGCTTGTTGTCGTGTTGGATTTGGTTAAGGATTGGTACGATCGTATTCCTCAACGATAAGTTTGTGGACCATATCGCGGAGGCTTGTAGTCCCGACCTGATCGGCGAACCATTCCTGCTGTTCGATTGTCAGGGAAAGGAAAATGTCTTCCATGAAAGATCTCCGGGTATCGGCTGGAGGAACCTTCAGGGACTTCAATCGTAAAGTGATGGTGGTCGGATGGGTGCCCAACGCTCGGGCAATAGTTGCCAATGACAATCCTACCGAATTCAGTCGGAGGATGTCTGCGTCGGTTGCCTTCCTATTTGCGCGGTATACATCAGACATGGTGTGTTCTTTCCTGTTGGATTTAGGTACACCCTCATCTTAACTTAGAAGAGGGTGTACCCGCAAGTTTACTTTGAGATTGCCAGTTTCGAGACCTGATCGACGATCTGATCAGGAACTCGCAAGGTAGTCCAACTCTTTTTCGACTTCCTCTTCAAGTTGAGGATCGCCTCCGCAATCTGAGCATCCATTGGAGTGATGGAAGCCAGTTTGAGAATTCGAGCACTGTAGCTCTCGTTCTCAACCGACAATGACTCTTCAGCAAAAACCTCTTTTTGAAGTGCATCATCCCATAGAATTTTGCCAGGAGGATCAGCTATTACTTCCTTGGGAGGATTCAGCTTCTCCTTTGGAGCATTGGCGCCGAATGGAAACGATGTGCTTTCCTTCAACTTGGTCATCTTCGTGACCATGCTGGATGGGATTGCAAAGTTCTCCCAGGCTTTCTTTGAAGCCTTCTTGAGCAGAACCATTTCATCCCAGATCGGAATCTGCTTGGCTGAATCTTTCTCAGCCAAAAGACTTGTGTAGAGTCGAGTGATCTTTCCTCTGTAGGATTGATCTTCAATCTGCTTCACAATATCCTTCGGATCGACAGGATTGTCAAAGGCTTCAGCATTGTCTTCCAGAGCTACAGCCAAGACCGGTTTTTCTTTGATTGGTTCAAGAACTGGCTCTGGCAGAAACTCTGTAATCTTCGGGGCAGCAAGCACCTTTTGGACTTTGATACCCTTACCCAAATTGCCGGTGATTTCGACAATGTGAGTCACTCGGATGTGGTCTCCCTTGAGTCCTTTTGCCAACAGGATCTGACCAGAAGGAATGCTAGTCAACGGTTTGTTCTGCTTGATCAAAGCAAACTGATCTGTCGTGAGTTCGGCGATGATGTGATAGCCGCATACACGCATCTTGTTGTGGTTGTACTTTGGAACGGCGATGACATCTTCAGGTGCCAGCTTTGCCAAGACGCAGACTGATCCAGGGAACTCCCTCACATAGCCTCTGCGAGCTACATGAAGACCGTGGGAACAATCTTGGTTGCGACTTGAATCAACCATCTTCGGATCCATCTGGATGCGCGCTCCGATCCACTGGGGTACATTGCCGGTATGCACATCGACATACTGGCAGTCGGGATAGTTCGGAAGCTGTTCTCGATTGAGAACCTTGTAGATCAGGATCGTTCCATCTTCAGCGATGGGCAGATCAGCACGTTCAAGAAAACTAAGCAAGTCTTCGACAGAATGCTCACGATCCTTGATGACTGCTCCAACACGGTCGAGGAACTTCTCCACACTCGGAATCGAACCGAGCTTGACTGCTCGATCGAATTGAGTCTTGATGCGTTCCATACCGGGAATGATCTTGTTCTGATCGGTCACGGCAATGATGGTGTGAGATGCATCATTCTTGGTTGGATGATCAGGAGTCTTACCGTCTTCACCGACGATCGCCTGTTGTTTATCCAGACTCTCTTCGGTGAATGCCGGATCGGAAACCTTGACAGCATGAACCATGATCTCGTCGATGACGTTCTTTTCAATACTCATCTCGACGAGCTTCATTTTCTTCTTCTCAATGTTGGCAGGCATTTCACGAGTCACATGACTTGTTTCTGCATTGGCAACGAGAGCAGTGATTGGTTCATCAATGATAATCTCTTGCGCGATTGTGGGCAGATTATCCGATGTGACTATTGGATCTTCTTCCTTTTTGGATCCAAAACCAAAGATGGACTTCAATTTGTCTTTGGCAATCTTGAAGAAGCGTACCTTTGTGGACTTCTCTTCAAAGTCCATATAAGAGTTGTTTACATCAACTGCCATGTTGATGTCTGCGAATCCCTTTTCAGAGATCTGAGGTGTGGCTTCGTCGATAATGCGGCGAATCCGAGTATCACCCTGCGGAAGTGTAATGGTGGCGCCATTTGCTTCATACAGGGTGAGCTTGGATGTATCGAGCACCGCAGCGACGATACGAATCGTGCTGTTCAAGGTGGTTGCTCCTAGTTGTCGAGGATGGTTGTGATAACAAGCAAAAGTTTGTCCAGTATTTGCTTATTACCTTTGTTGGCTTGATACTCCGAGATGATAGAAATTGGATCCAACACGCTCAACAATTTACTTTCCGAAACCTTCTTCAGAAGTAATTTGTTGGATGAATTCATAGAAATAGCATCCAGTTCCTTTTTGAGAGCTATAAATTCTGGATATGAACCGAAGCGATTACTATTCACAAAACCATCATAGAGCCGGATGTACTTGCTGGTTGTGTTGCTGATGGGAGTAGTGATTTTGTACTGTGTTGCCAATTCGGGAATGGCATAGATAGCCGAGAGCATCTGTTGTTGTTCATAACGCATTCTTACCCACATGTTCTTGGAATCATTTGGCCTAGTCGAATGGCAGGCCCAGTACGACTTGATCTCTGGTAAATTGGCATTGAAGTAATCTACCAGTTCTTTAGAGAGAAAGTCATCAAGAAATTTGGCACCTTTTTTTTTGATGTAGTTGGTGTACTGTGCCTCGTTGCAAGAGACAGCAGTACGTTCACCAAAAAGTTCACCAAATGTGGTGGATGTTGGGGTGTCCATCCACGAAAGGCGATTGGTTGAATGAGATTGTGATCCGTTGTAGATCCTGATCACACATTCTGGTTTTTCAATCCTCGCATTCTCGGTGGATTTCCAATTAGAAGTGTTAATCCCACCGTACTTCATCTGGGACTTAATAGTAGGCAATCCCTTGCTACGAGGTACAGGGGTCTTCAAGCTCTGGGTTGGAAGTGATGGAGTGTAATCAGGCTTGTCTTCTTCTTCCCATTCCTGACGATCGATCATATCCACGACAACATATTTGGTCTTCGCAAAGAATGCTCTAGCTGCTTCGGCATCAGTAGCTTTGAGGCCGACATGATAGAACATATATCCACTCATGTTTCCAAGCTCATTGAATACTTCGTGTTGAATGGCTCGTTCATGAATGTTCATTTTCTTCTTCGAGATTACAATGATGTTTCTGAGATATGATGCAGTATTGAAGTGGTGTTTTGGCTTGGCTTTAGTTGCAGGAATGATGTACTGATTCCTGCCACTATATTTAGCACTAGCATCGCTGTCATCGATGACGTACAGCTTTGTTGCATCCATTGCTGGATCTGCTGCGAGCTTCGTCATAAGCGGAGCAAGTACATACCTGCCTAACCACTGCTGATCTTCATGTGCTGCATTCCTGTAGTAGTAATTAGTTTGGATCGTTTTGACCTTATCTGCCGCACGAATCCATGTTTGAGCCAAGCCACGATCGATCATCTTTGCCTGAACCATGAGCATGATTCTGCACTTCCAATCAGCCAATCGAAAGCTCAGATCCTTTGGGTAGGTGTAACTGAGATACTGTTCGGCCATTGTTTTGAAGTTAGTCAAAACAAGGTTGACTTTCTTTTCTTTCAACTGAGGCAATGAATCTGATCGGCTAACCAGCAATTTGAATGCTTTGGCTTTAACCGCAGCTTCAATTACTGCCTGAGCATAATCATCGCATTCTGGTTGAAATTTATTTCCCACCTCTGCAAGAAAATTCTCAAACAGAGTCCGAATGGACTTGATGGTGTGCTCTTGCATGGACAGAGATTCCCGGCTTGGTGTCACAGACAAGCTGTGAGACGGCGCCTGAAATAAGATGTTGTACCTCTCATTTGAGCTAGGTCGGAGCTTTTCCAGAAATTCGTTAATGTCATTTGTGAGTTGAGAAAGCTCTTTGCAGGTTTCCATTGGATAAATCACATTTCCATAACGAATAGAAATGTAATTATTGGCTTCCAGTAACTTAATTGAACTGGTGTAGATGTGATAGCTCCTTGCAAAACTATCAAAACCCAGAGTATCTTTTACCAGTCCGTTGATCTGTGCTTTCATCTCACCATTGAAAGTGATTCTTTCAGCCAGGGTTTTAAATCGATAATAATCATGGTGATTTTTCATATCGATCTTGACAGAGAGACCAGTTTCGCTGGTAGGAATTGAAGCGATTGGAATGATTCCAGGCTTGCCACCATTCTGGACTACAGCCTTGGACATCCGATAGATAGTCTTCACGCCTTCATGGCACGAAGTCACTTCAAAGTGGTCGGTGTAGGCGAATGGAGATTTGCACCCAAGTCCAAAGCCACCCGTCTGAGTGCCATCGTTCTTCTTAGTGGAATTTCCGTAGACGCCGTAAATCGGACCCATGTCATCGTTATGAATTCCTTTTCCATAATCGGTGACAATGAAGTGTTCCTGTGTAACTGTGATGTGGATCGGACGATCGGTGATCCCGGATTCAATGTGAGAATCCCACGCATTGCAAATGACTTCACGAACCACGGCCAGTATCTGATCGCGGTACAGAGTTGTTGACAACAGATGAAAGAAATCTGCACTTGTTGAGATACCCATCTCGATGGAGGCTTTACCTCCTATGATGGCGTGGTTTACGTGGTCATGTACTTCACTGACCTGCATGGTTGTCTTCTCCTTGGTTGATGGTGGTTGTGGGTGAGGGCAGCCGAGATGTCTATGATTCCAACCTTAACCAGCACTGTACCTTACGGAAAGCCAGAGGCGGGTTTTCACCCAAATTCCCCGAGCTTACAGTGTGCCCTAAAATGTGGGTTCAGAAAAAACAGATTAACTTTTGATTTGATCTGCTGGGATCAAGAAACAGTTCATTTTTCGATTCCAAAGTTGGGATGGTCCAAGTCGTTCTCCCAATATAAATAGGAAGTAAACACCCCCTATTTACATTTGTTGTGATTTGGGTTATGCTTCCCCGTAGTGGAACAAATCCATTTGACGATGGTCATGGGGTTTGTAAGGCACTGTCATTGGGCTGAGTTCAATCCTGCGGGAAAGCTCGTCTGTAGTGGTGTTGAGGGCCAAGGCAATGACTTCTATTGCGGCTATACAGCCTACTATCGATGGAGGTTGTGTGTCGATTTGACGACTCACGTAAAAGCTCTTGATACGCTTCCGAAGAGATTCGGGATTTGTCATGATCCAACCTTTGTGTTCAAAGACACATCTATGTTTGAGAAGCTCATGGGGAGCCATCGAGGACAACTCACCGGCTACTGTGCTACGAAAACATAAAAAACCCTCCGGCCAGTAACCGGAGGGTTTTCTATTAGATGTAGGATCACCCCCTCTCTAGGGTAGTGCAGCTCGAACGAAACAATCCTTGGCTTCCAAGAGCTTGCGAAGACCGGCCGACTTTTCCGGTCCATCGGGCAGTTGAGTGTCCATCGAATGTGCAAGGGCAAAAACGTCACCGCTGACGCCCTGCAACTTCGGTGGTAGATGGGAAAACTCGAAGTATTTCAAGATTGGAGATTGCATGAAGCTCCTTTGTTTTGGGGTGATGGATCAGATTGTACAGCATTGCTCGGGGTCCATGTATCGGGACGCCCATCTTTGTGTTTTTGGATCCAAGCAAGTAAATATCTCTGCATGTTTTCGTACCACTCACGTTTGTTGTGATGGTCGATCGACATCCAGGCATACTTACTATTTGGAGTTGAGAGAGCTATGTACTCTTGAAGCTCACCGCTCAAAGTAACAAGTGGGAGATAGAGCCACCATGGAGTGATGGCAATAGCCATCTTATCGGCAAAGCAAAGACGTGATACTGGTTCATCAAATTGCTTTGCCCAGAAGCGAGAATGGAAAACTGCAAATCTATGCCACTTTCCAGTTGAAGGTCCGAGTTCTGACTCTGCGGTTCTGTGATACGGATTGTCGAACAAGGCTCCCATGATACGGGCGCCGAGCAGGACATGAGTCTCTCCCTCGGGTCCATCCATGTTGGGCTTGCCTAGATACCCTAGATCGTGAACAAAGAAGGATACCCAGATGGGGAGACTCATTGGAAATCCATAGAGTTTCCACCAGCCCCAAGCCACGAACCATGGATGGATAAAGAAGCAGTGTGCTCCGAAGAGAACAGACTTAGTTCCTATTCTCATTGGTTCCTCAATTTCTGGAACTCGATCCATTCATCATCGGCTTTATGAAGCGTTGCCATGTCTGGGAATTTGAAGACCATTTTGTATTCTCGTGTTCCATCACCTCTTTGATCAGAGATGGTTACACGAAAGACAGTACGCATGATGGCAAGTTCAGCAAGCAACTTATTGTTGAATGCTTTGACAGCCTCATAATTGGTGCCGTCTGTGCTCTGTGCGGCGGGTGCCAGGAAATCGCTCGCTGTTTTCGAGCACGATTCGCAATAAGGGCACCGCTTCACTTCTGCGATGAATCGTTGCGTCAATTCCGCGTCTCTCCGCAGCGCCTCGACCTGGGCCTCGGCTGCTCGTGTGTTCCATGCGGCGACGGCTTCGGCCTCGGTGTCGCGATCCGGCCCAGAAATACCGCATCGACATTCTACCCAGTAATTGTGGCTAGTTGCGCAACGTCTAACCCGTTCGCCTTGCTCGCAGCACCACGGATTCGGGCACCGCTTCAACTCCGCAATCGGCTGGTCACTTGGCATCTGTTGCCTCCTTTGTTTTCATGGTTGAAAGTCTCCTCGTGCCACTTGGCACTCGATACTTTTGGGTAGCATGGGATCGATCCAAGCTAGTTTCTCTAATCGAGCAAGGACACATATCTCAAATTGTTTGATGGTGTCTTTGTGAGTCGTCAGAGGAATGCCGAGCTTGGCATAAGCAGAACGCAAAGATTTGGCTGCAAGTCTTTGATCGATGCCCAATCTACTGCTAATCTGTCTGACTGTGAGAAGTTCAGAAGGTCTTTTTGGGTGGGACTTATACGTTCGCACACTCTCTCCGTTAAAAAGTTGTGTAGGGATCCAACTAACAAATGATTGACTCATCCGGTACAACCAATACATTAGTCAGACCCCTACCTCGTTGACCCATTACTTCATGGGCTTCGGCTTTGGCATCGGAGGTTTAGAACCAGTCTTCGGTTTCATTTCTCCCTCCTTTCTGCAAAAGTTTTGGTGGGGAGTGAGCCAATCCCCCACCTACTGACAGAACTCGATTTACCGTGTGCCGGTAGCTGTCAGGTCTTAATCGTTGTTGGAGGTCTTGCGACTCTTCCAGTTGTCGCCGTCATTACGATCTTCCGGTTCGTTACGATTCTGATTCTGATTGCCTGACTGTGCAGGCACATCGACTCCAGATTGGAATCGCAGGATTTCTTCTTCGTTTTCCTTTGCCACACTTCACCTCAAACTTGGATTTGTTTCTTGAGACCAACTATAGTCTCAAATGGTTAAGGCATCAACCTGTAAGACAGATCGGGGAGATCGTCTGGTTCTGATGTTGGCGCCTTGAACTCCAACACGTTGGCGAGTGCCGGTGATGGTTCATCGACATCGATTTGAGCAAACTGAGCCTCGATCATGGCGTTGAAAGCAACGGCCGCAAGTTGATGCACGAGATCATCGAAGACATCGTGTTTGACGCCATTCTCGTAATCCAGGGTATGCAGACGAGCATGTCCCATAAGTGCTTCGGTTGAATGCCGTTCAATCGATCGGGTAAAGTCTCCCTGTGTGATCTTGAACTGGAAACTGTTCTTGCCATGCTTCCGGTAGCCAAGTTCTCCAATCTCTTCCATGGCTCGCAGGAATCCTTTGGACAGGTGCTTGTATTGAGGTTTGGAATTTGATTGTTCCATTTATCTCCTTGGTGGCACTGGTTTGTCTTCTTGGTTCTGGTACTTGCCTTTATACAAGGCTGGAGTGCAGACTTCCTCAAAAATAACTTGAGCAATTCCCACTCCTGCTGGAATGACTATTGGCCATGTCTTCATGTAATGAAGCTCGATGGTTAGAAAGCCTTTCCAACCCGGTTCGATGTTGGTGGTCATGCTGGCATCTATGCCGAGACGTGCCCATGTTGATTTGTTCAGTATCCTGCCCATCAGAAAATTGGGCATGTCAAACTCTTCCATACTGGATCCAAGAGCAAAACGATGGCCGGGGAACAACACGATTCTCTGTTTGATCCGAATGTCGTAACCACATTCAGTCAATCCCCAAGAAAAACCCTTGAAGCGTAGCTTCTCTGTGACCATGTTTTTAATTGGGGCTGCCTTGAGCAACCCCTGTTGGTTGATGATCATGGTTGATCCACCAGACTGAGTTCTACATCACGAGCCACGAGAATACATTCTCCCGGACTGTATGGTGCAGAAGTTCTTACAGTGTAAATTGGTTCATCTCGATCATCTAAACGAACATATGTAATCGTTCCTGTTTGATCTATCGAGTGAACTAAAACTTTGTCACCAAGATTGATTGTGTTTCGATTGATCATCGTAGCACACTGCCTTCGAGTCCCTTGCGTTTAAGATAGTCAAGGGCCTTCAGACAGTATGCTTCATCGAGATTACTTTGACGATGAAGTCGAACCATCTTCTGAATGATCATTCGGAGATCGGTAATCATGATCCCAGTTTCGTGGGAGAAGTTACGTGCTACTTCGCAAACGTTGACTGCGGCATCATACTCATCATCCCCAGAGTCACCATCAGCAGCTTCATGAAACTTTATGATGGCTTGTCTCAATTCTTCTTTCATGAATCTCCTTTCAGTGCTTTTTTGATGGCCTCTTCGATCATGATCGCAAGAGTGTGTTTGGGCGAATTGGTATAAGATTTGCCACGAGGAAATGTGAGTTCCATGACTCCAGCAACTTCCTCGGCAATGGTTTGTCCGAGTACCTCCAGATATACCTGTAGAAACTCGAAGAATGGATCCATCTCATACATGAGTTCTTCGCCGTTGTCACCGTCTCCACCTGTCTTCCATTGGAAGACATCGAGTCTATCGGTATAGTCATGTTGGGAGATGAACTTCATAAGACGTTCACTCAATGGATGGTGAGGAATTTCTTCTTCCCAGCGTTTGAGATCACACAAGCCAGCGGCTTTGATCATTTGATAATCGCTCAACTGATCCACCTTAAATGAGCTGAGAAGAATTCCCAGATGTAATAGGCGACAGTGAAACTTCCGATCAGAGCTAAGATGGAAATTATGCCGCCAATAACAATGCCAGTCTTGGTAAGACTGATACCAGTGTATCCACCACTACTGCCGAAATAGGTCATGGTTTTTTCTCCATGGTTTTATAGTTCAGATTGTGAGATTGAAGTTGCTTACGAGAAAGAATTCCTTCAACTCGTTTCTTGGTTGGGACCATTTGCTTACCACAGGCTCGGCATACTGGTCGTTGCTTCTGAGTGAGCCAAAGGTTTGCTCCGCAGGAACACTCATAGATGATGATTCGACTAAATGACATTGTTCCTTACCTGTTGAGATGGGTTTCCAATCGAGCTATTGCTGACTCGATTGTCTGGGCTTCCTTACACAAAGCCGCACGTTTCTCGTCATGCTTGATGCTGACGATCATTTGGTTCAGTGGGTAAGTTGCGATGCGTACCTTAGCCAGTAGAACCTTTGCTTGTTCGACCTTTGATTGGTCGTCTGCTGCCCATCCCATAATTCACCTCAAGTGATATGAATGAGTTTTCCAAACAAAGGTTTGGCTCTCTTGTTGTTGACTGCGACCCAGATGACTGGAATCTTTTCTGTCAATGGTTCCATGTTTGTCACATAGAAATCAGTGAAGATAATTGCAGCCGTTGGTTTGGTTTTTTCGATGTGTTCTCGTACCGGCACCAGAGATGTACCACCTCGGCCGTATACTTTGATTTCATCGAACGGATCATCCACTGTAAATTCTTTGACGTTGGTGATTCGAGTATCGAATTGGATGAGGGTCAACCTCTCAGGCTTTAGAATTTCCTGGATATATTTGACTTCAGAGTTGAAGACAATTACATCGTGCTCGGAGATTGAACCTGACACATCAAGGTAGTAGCAGAGATGCTCCAACCGACCATCATCGGTGAACCTTGAAGGCAGATACACATCCTGATAGCGTCGGTTTGGACGGCGCCACGAATAGTCCTCATCTAGTTGATCCGTGAAGAATTGCATTAGCACTTGTCTCCACGGAATTTGCGGTTCCATGAACCTCTTGAGAACTTCTTCTACATCTCCGGGAATGGAGCCAGCTTGTCCAGCTAGCTTTGCTTGCTGCACAGCCTTCAATACAGCGTTCACAACCTGCTGGTTGACTTGTACATCGGTCTGAGGCAAGAGATCGCCTACAGGGTCACCCCAGCCTCCAGCGTTACACTGTCCCGGTGGTGGTATGGGAAGCAGATCGTAGATGTCTTCTTCACACATGATGCCATTGACATCGAATTGTGGGTCGAGACAAACACCGTTGAGTCCTTCAAAACTGTTTCCTTCAGACTTCAGATCATTATTGATTCTGAAATCGGTAGCTTGATTCCAGTTCCCATGATCTCTGGTTCCCTGTCTCAAGTGATGAAGCCGGGCTACATGCCACAACTCATGCTTTAGCACAGTCTCACGAGCTTTTGGAACCAACTTCATAAAGAAGTCTGGGTTCCAGAAGACTGTGATTGAATCGGTGGCAGCGGTTGATACTTCTTCGCTCCACTCAAAATTGAGGGAGCACATGAGAGAACCAAAGAATGCAGCATTCTTGCCTAAGAATACCGATGCTTTGGTTCTATCAAGATCGTGATTGAGAACTGCAAGATCGTAGCTCATGTTTACCCGTGGAGATAACGTGAGAGTGTGGACATCGCTTTTGAAAAGGACGAATGCATCCTCAACTCAGGTTTGCGTACCAACACAGATCTGTAGAACAGAATGCGGAAATCGAGAGTGAATCGATCGGCATAAACTCCAAGATCTGCGAAGTTCTTTTCCGTGATGTTTGACATCATGTGAGTGATGACTGCCCACTTCGAGGATGCATTGTCAGGCATCCTGCATGTAAGTGGATCACGAAGAATCTCGCTGAGAGAAATGAGATCTTCAAAGACTTTTGTAAACTGAGTGAAGTCGGCAGCCGTTCCACTGGTGATTGTTCCTGCCAGCAAGATAGCAGATTCATCGTCTACTGTCTTGTCTTTAATCAAGCGATTCACAAATTCCCATGTACGAGGGCAGCAGAAAGTCTTCTCCTGATGCTCAGGTCTGAAGTCCATGAGCCGTTCATGGTACATGGACAGGTAGGCGATGATTCGATTGTCGTAGTTCTCTTTGAGAGCGACATCGGCAAGCCATTCGTCAAAGCTGACAACCATCTCCAAGTGAACTAATCGAGATTGCATTGCTGTGCTGAGTGGATTGACGATGGCTCGATCAGTTGCCATATTACCGGCCGCTACGATTGCCACACATGGGTGAAGTTTTCGCTGACCGATCATGCGATCCAGGATAAGTTTGTAGGCAGCAGCTTGAACAGACTTGCTGGCTGCATTGAACTCATCAAGGAAAAGCATCCATCCCTGTTTACCATTCGGGATGGTTCGATCGTCGAGTGGAAATAGATCTACAAATGGGCTGAAGTGTGCTTCGCCCTTCTCGTTGAAGCGGGGAAGACCTGAAAGATCTTCGGGCGCTGAGGTTGAAAGTCGATGGTCGATCATGAAGAGTTTGAACTCATCAGCGACATTGCGGGTGATGCAGGACTTTCCCATACCGGGACTTGATTGCACATAGGGTACGAGACCAGCCTCGATAACCTGCATCATGAACTTCTTAATTTGCCTTGGTGTGCAACGGTACAGATCCACTTTGCTTGTTCCCTCGTTCTTCT
>Ga0302185_10002046_pt1 | contig 13583 bp, 11 predicted proteins | sample II_Bog_E1_1_FD_200231 | JGI IMG/M metagenome (GOLD analysis project Ga0302185, IMG submission 200231) | Peat permafrost microbial communities from Stordalen Mire near Abisko, Sweden - II_Bog_E1_2 | ecosystem: Environmental > Terrestrial > Soil > Wetlands > Peat | place: Sweden: Abisko... | reverse complement strand
ACCAGCCACGTCACTATCACAATACATTCACACCAAGGATCGGTGCCAATTACAAACTCAGCAAAGTAATTTCATTTATGGCTGGTGCAGCTTATGACCCCACTCCGGTGGCTAATGGCTTCGTATCACCTGATCTTCCTGATCAGGACCGTATCGTGCTTACTTGCGGGATGTCAATAAAGCCTTTGCCAAGATTAACAATACTGGCCGCTTTCGAAGCTACAGATGGTATCAAGCGCGCTGCTTCTTATGATTATGGTGGCTTTAACGGGACCTACAAAACTGAGGCCGGCACACCTGGAATTGGCTTGTACTATAATTTCTAAAATCGCTTAAAATAAAAACAATGAGAAAAGTATATATCCTTGGAGCTATGGCATGCATCTTCGCAGCATGTAAGCCTAGCGTAAATATAAATAAACCCGTAGCAGGTGGTACTACACCCGGTGGTTTGCCGGTGTATTATACCAACTACATGGCCATAGGCAGTGCTACTACTGCAGGTGCCGCAGATGGTACGCTTTACCTCACAGGCCAGGACAACTCTTATCCCCAACGCCTGTTCGAACAGTTCTCTACGGTTTCAGGCAATGAAGCCGCCAAAGGCCCTTTCATTCAGCCATGGTTGCAGAGCGATGAAGGATATCCTACCCTTAAACTCGTAATGGGTACTATCTTAGATACTTGCGCCGGCACTAGCTCGCTCGGGCCCGTTACTTTTAATGGTACGGTCAATTCTTTAAATGGTAATTTCTATACAAGTCCGGCTAACAACGGGCAGATAAACAATATCGCTGTTCCTGCACTCCGTGTTGCCGATTATAACGTAGCAGGTTATGCTGCACTCAACCCATTGGCCGGAAGATTTTATTACAATGCTGCTGGCACACCTATGGATGAGCTCAGTCATACTATCAACAATCTGTATCCTACATTCTTCACTTTTTGGTTAGGTGAATATGACGTGTTAGGCTATGCATTAGCTGGTGGCCAGGGCGATGGTAATATTTCAGGCCCTTATCAGGCAGTTCCACTGTTCGGTACTTTCTACAATAAATCAGACATCACACCGCTTTCTGTTTTCGAAACGTTATATGATTCAGCGTTGCACTTGGCTTGGAGTATTGGTTCCAGCGGTGCTTTGATCAATATTCCTGATTATACCACAGCTCCGTTCTTCACTACTATCCCTGCAAACGGTCTTTACCTGACCCGTCAAACAGAGGCTGATTCGCTCACTGCTTTTTGGCAGGCACAGTTCCCTAACATCCTTTTCAAAATAGGGTATAACTATTTCATCATTAAAGACAATGCCGGCCACACGCGCCAGGCAGTGCCCGGTGAGTTAATACTTTTATCCACACCAATGGCCAACATCACCTGCCATGGCTGGGGCAGCTACGTAGCTATACCGGAGGCATATGTACTCACTACCGATGAGATACAGTTCATCAGGGCAGCAACTACTGCCTACAACGATTTCATTTATCAGGAGTCAGTAAAATACCATCTCGCTTACGTCGACATGAATTCTTATTTGAATACAGTAGCCACCGGCATTGCATACAATGGCATCAAGTACTCAGCAGCCTATGTTTCCGGCGGCGCATACTCGCTTGATGGTATTACGTTCACCCCACGCGGTTACTCCCTTGTTGCAAATGAGATCCTCACTTCGATCAATTCATACTATCATTCCACTATCCCGCTTACAAATGCTAACTTATACAATGGCATCCTGTTCCCATAATAGGTGTTGTTCCACATATCATAATGTAAAAAGCCCCGTTAAGGGGCTTTTTTCTTATATATTCAGTCGCATATTTTATTTCGGGTCGCTCAGGCATTTCATCATACTGTTCCACAGGTTTGCTGCAGATATGCGCCAGTCAAATTTCTTGATCTGCTCGCGGGCATTGTCAATCAGCTTTTTCCGCAATGCCTCATCCTTGTATATGAGGTGCATCTTATCTGCAATGTCGTCTGCATCTGTAGGGTCTACCAGTAAGGCTGCATCCCCCGCCACTTCCGGCATTGAGGAGGTATTGCTTACTATAGCAGGCACACCACATTGCATTGCTTCCAGTATTGGTATGCCAAATCCCTCAAATAACGAAGCATATACCAGTGCATACGCTCCGCCCATCACTTTAGAGAGCTCGTCTACATTCATATATCCCACCCACATCACGTCATCCTTAAACTCCATTTCTGCTTTCATCCGTTCCACCTCCTCATACTTCCATGCCAGTCGCCCCACAATTACCAGCTTCATATTGGTGCGCTGCCGTTTTTTGAATATTACAAAGGCTTTCAATAAGTTCACAATGTTCTTACGTGGGTGCAGGGCTCCAGCAAATACAAAATACTCACAGCCATTTGCATACTGTTTTTTCACAGCTTCTCGGGTAGCTAAATCAAGCGGTTTATATTCATCATGCGCGCCATTGTATACTATATCTATTTTAGATGGGTCAATACCATATCGCGCACTGATATCATTTTTAGAGAAAGTGGAGACAGTGGCTATGCGTGTAGCCTTTTTTGCAAACAAGGGCGAAAAATGCCGCCAATACATGCGGTGCGCCAATACAAAATGCTCAGGGTAATGCTCAAAAGCCAGATCATGTATCACCAGGCAAGTCGGCACGTTTGTCCTTATAGACATATAACTGTCCGGCGATAAAAACAGGTCGATCTTATACTTGCGCAACATTGCAGGTATCCGCCATTCAAACCAGATATAGAACAGTATGGGGTGCCGTGCCTGTGGATGGACTACTACCGGTGTTACGTTTGGAGCAAAGACAAATTGGGGATCATATGGCCTGTCGAAAAAGAAAAAGAATTCATGTTCAGGGTGGTTCCTGACAATTTTCTCCAGGGTTTGATAAGTAAACCAGCCTATACCTTCCAGCTTTCCTTTTAACAGTAAACGTGTATTTACAGCAATTCGCATACCTTATGGCAACAAAAATATACTTTTACTGCGTTATTAGCCGTTAAATATCAGAATGCGCCGTTTTTTTGTAAAAAATATACTATTTGTTATTGCAGTAAATCTATTGGTAAAGCCAATATGGGTTTTTTTTATTGACCGTCCGGTACAGAATTCCGTTGTTCCGGGATCTTATGGTATGTACCAGGCATTATTAAGCGTTAGTATCATTTTCCAGATAGTGCTTGATTTCGGAATTACCAGTTACAATACCAGGACAATTTCACAGAACCCGGATAGATTACAAACCTTATTCCCAACAATGTTATCGGCACGTGTGGTGTTGATAATGGTGTATATGTTGCTGGCATTTTCATTAGGGTTTATTTCGGGTTATCGTGGCTGGGAGCTCATATTGCTGGGCGGCGTCCTGTTTATGCAGGCGCTCAATTCCCTGGTGGCTTTTATCAGGAGCAATGTTGCGGCGCTGCAAAAATTCAAGGTAGACGGTGTCTTGTCTATTACTGACCGCATTTTAATGATAGGTATTTGTGGCTTTTTGTTGCTATACCCGCCAACGGCACAACACTTTAAGATAGAATGGTTTGTTATCGCACAGATTTTCAGTTATTTTATTACGGCTTTAACCGGCTATATTATTCTAAGGCGTATAGCATCTGTAAAGCTAAAATTCTCATTTCACAGGCCCACCATTTTCAAGATAATTAAGGAAAGTTTCCCGTATGCATTATTGATCTTCCAGATGTCAATATACAACCGGGCTGATGCGATTATAATTGAACGGATGCCTGGTATAGAAAAGTCGCAGGCAGATATATGGGCTGCATCCTTCAGGCTTATTGATATGGCCAATATGTTTGGGTTGATGTTTGCAACGATTTTATTGCCGCTTTTCGGCCGGATGTTATCTCAAAAACAGGATGTGAGCCCTATTGTGAAATTGTGTGTGAATATGCTACTCCCGTTTTCATTCATGGTGGCAATAGCGGGCATATTTTTCAGCGGTGATATCATGCACCTGCTATATAAAGGGAGCCATGGCAATACGCAGTATGACGTAGTGTTCGCATGGCTTATAGCTTCGTTTCCTGCGTGGTGCCTTATGTATGTTTATTCTACCCTGCTTACGGCCAATGGTAGCCTGAAGACACTGAATATTATTGCTTTTGCCGGGGTCATTGTAAATCTATCCCTGAATTTTTATCTCATATCCACACAAAGAGCTATAGGCGGCGCCATGACATCGTTTATCACCCAAACTACTATGGCGCTTATGTTTATGGTTTATGCGACACGGATAATAAAATTGCCGCTGAACATTAAGTGGGCATTGTCGCATGCTGGTTACCTGCTGTTTATTTTATTGCTGGCATATGGTGTTATTATTGTGTTGCCTAATGCTCATTGGGTGCTGCAGCTTTGTACGTTCGGCACAATATGTATTGCACTGATGTTTGTTTTCAGGTTTATTTCTGTGCAGGGTATAAAGCAACTTTTAAATAAAAACACAGTTTAGTAGCGATCCTTTATTCAGGTTTTGCCTGGAACTTTTTTGCGGCCAGTTTACTTGTTTCATGTTTTATTATGTGTACGGCATTTTCATTTACACTAATCCCTTTACCGTATCTGTGCGCATAGACTTCTGTAAATTCAGCGCCATAATACAGTATCAATGCAGAGTAATATACCCATGACAATAAAAGGATCACGGATGTGGCCGCGCCATATAGGTTCATATTTTTTGCAAAACTGAAGTAGTAGCTGATAAGAAATTTGCCGATGATAAATAATACAGCAGTGAAGCATGCCCCTATCAAGGCATCTTTCCAGTGTATCCAGGCATCAGGGAGTATTTTGAAAATAATGGTGAACACCAATGTTACCACAATAAACAATAAGCCAAGATTTGCAGCTTTCAACAGTATTGTGTTCGCATCCCCCAAGATTGGTTTTAGCCTGCCGGAAAGCAAATCTATGAGAAGGTTAATAAAAACCGTCACCAACATCAAGAACGCCATTCCTATTACGAGTATCAAAGACAGCAGGCGGTCTGTGATATATTTTAGCCAGCTTCGTTTGGGTTTTGCTTTGATCGACCAGATATAGTTTATAGAACTTTGGATTTCGGAAAATATACCGGTGGCACCAAAAATAAATACAAGTATACCAATAACGCCCAGTAAAGTCTTGTTGGTTTGTTGGCTCATATTTACAAGTATGGTTTGTACCTGCGCCGCTGCGGTAGCGCCTATCAGACCATGCATCTGATCAAATATCTGCGAGGTTATATAGGCTTTCTTGTAAAAGAAGCCCAGCAATGTAATGATCACCAGAAGAAGGGGGCCGATGGAAAACAAAGTGTAATAAGCCAATGACGCACCCAGCTTGCTGGCGTGATCCTCTATGAAATCATCACCTGCATCTACGAGGATATTCCAGAACTTCCGGAGTTTATTTGCCATTGACTATCTGATCCGTTCTTTTTACTTAGTAAAGTTAACTTTTGTATCAACAAAAAACGGGTTTGATAGATTATCCAGTCTCCAGGTGGTATTTGCTATGACAGGTGCTTTTGTCAGTTGGCATTATTTTTTTATCAAGGAGGTAGATATTAACCCGTTTAGAAACATCCAGATCATGGCAACCAAATATTCAAAAGCAACGCAGGAAAAAGTGCATGAAGAAATGCATGAAATGAAAGAAGGCAAGCTGAAAAGCGGGCGCTCAGGTAAAAAAGTTACTGATCCGAAGCAAGCCATTGCAATAGCGCTTTCGGAAGCACGCAAAGAGGGTAAGAAGGTACCACCTAAAAAAGCGGCGCCCAAAAAGTAACAAGCCGCCTAAAAAATCAATAAAGAGACTATAATACCTGCTGCATATATACAAACTCATAGCCGTTAGCAAGAGTATATGATATACTAATGCTAACGGCTATTTATTACCATACATACTCTTTCTCCACGGTCTTTTTGAGGCGGTCGACGAGCATAAGTGTGGCGGGGCAGTGAATGAGATTGTTTTTGAAGGTATCGTTGTAAGCGTCAAAAGGCTTTTTGTTATGATGTGGGAACTCAGCACAATCGGCGGGCCGAACCTCATAGATAGAACATATGTTACCATCGAGGAACTGGCATGGTTGGGTAGTATTTACCCAATCGCCGCTATCTTCTTCCTTTACCAGCCATTTGTCCATAAACTCTTTTGGCTTCATTTCCAGGTGTGCTGAAATACGCTTCACATCAGCTTTGGTGAAAGTAGGCGTCATTGTTTTACAACAATTGGCACACTCCATGCAGTCTACTTCTTTCCATACTCCTGCATCTATTTTAGCTACGAGGGCCGGCATATCTTCCGGCACTATTTTGTCCAGTTTATCAAGAAAAGCTGAAAGCGGCTTTCTTTTTCTGGCAGCAGTAATTCTGAATTTTTTCAAGTCCATAACAGTTTGTAAATATATAGTAAATGCCTGAATAACAGAAAAGCGATGACTACCGGCGTGAATCTTCAAAAAACAAGAGCGGCCTAATACCTCAGGCCGCTCTTGCATATTTTATTCTGATTTAATTTCTAACCAACACTTGGAGTTTCTTCCTTTTTGGCCGGAGAATGATCGATAGAGAATACTATTTTACTTTCTGTTTCATTAAAGTCGGCGGTTACTTCATCACCAGCTTTGATGCGGTGGTTGAGTATTTCTTCTGCCAGTGGATCTTCCAGGTATTTTTGGATGGCCCTGTGCAACGGACGCGCGCCAAACTGCTGGTCGTACCCTTTTTCAGCAATAAACTTCTTAGCACCATCAGTAAGGATGAGGTTAAAGCCCAGTGTATTGAGGCGTTTCATCACATCTTTCATGATGATGTCGATGATCATAGCAATGTGCTTTTCTTCCAATGAATTGAAGATCACCACATCATCTATACGGTTCAGGAACTCAGGCGAGAAGGTACGTTTCAGTGCTTTTTCTATTACACCGCGGTTGCTTTCTTCCTGAGTAGATGCTTTGGCTGAAGTGGTAAAGCCCACTCCTGCACCGAAATCTTTCAACTGGCGTGCACCAATGTTAGAAGTCATAATGATGAGGGTGTTCTTAAAGTCCACCTTACGGCCAAGACCATCAGTGAGCTGCCCGTCATCAAGCACCTGTAAAAGTATATTGAAAATATCCGGATGTGCTTTTTCAATCTCATCAAGCAATACTACTGAATATGGTTTGCGGCGTACTTTTTCAGTGAGCTGGCCACCTTCTTCATAGCCAACATATCCGGGAGGTGCGCCAATGAGACGACTGAGGGAGAATTTCTCCATGTACTCACTCATATCCACCCGTATCAGTGCATCATCACTATCAAACATATACCGGGCAAGGGCGCGGGCAAGTTCGGTTTTACCTACGCCTGTAGGGCCAAGGAATATGAACGAGCCTATGGGCTTGCGAGGGTCTTTAAGACCTACACGGTTACGCTGTATGGCCTTTACTATCTTATTTATGGCATCATCCTGGCCTACTACGTTTGCACGCAGGTCTTCGTCCATACGGCGCAGTTTGGCACTTTCGGCTTCAACCATCCGCATCACAGGTATGCCGGTCATCATGCTGATCACCTCGGCTATTGACTCCTCATTTATTGGATAACGTTTATGTTTCGCTTCTTCTTCCCACTCTGCTTTTGCACGGTCCAGTTCTTCACCCAGCCTTTTTTCACGGTCGCGCAGAGCAGCAGCTTCTTCAAAACGCTGGCTCTTTACCACCTTATTTTTCTCCTGCTTGATCTCTTCAATTTTCTTTTCGAGATCCAGAATATTTTCAGGTACGTTTATGTTTTTCAGGTGTACACGAGCGCCCGCTTCATCCATAACGTCTATTGCCTTATCCGGCAGCAGGCGGTCAGTCATATACCGGTCACTGAGTTTCACGCAGGCTTCGATGGCTTCTGCATCATACAGTACGTTATGGAAGTCTTCGTATTTAGACTTGATATTATTTAGAATGGTGATCGTTTCATCTACGCTTGGTGGTTCTACCAGTACTTTCTGGAAGCGGCGGTCAAGAGCGCCGTCCTTCTCTATATACATACGGTATTCATCGAGTGTTGAAGCACCTATGCACTGCAGGTCGCCACGGGCAAGGGCAGGCTTAAAGATGTTGGAAGCGTCTAATGATCCGGATGCGCCACCGGCACCTACTATAGTATGTATCTCATCGATAAACAGGATCACATCACGGTTCTTTTCCAGTTCGTTCATGATCGCCTTCATGCGCTCTTCAAACTGGCCGCGGTACTTGGTGCCTGCCACAAGTGCAGCAAGGTCAAGGCTGATCACCCGCTTGTCGAACAAGACACGGGATACCTTACGCTGAACGATGCGAAGGGCTAAACCTTCTACAATAGCTGTTTTACCCACGCCAGGCTCACCTATAAGTATAGGGTTGTTCTTTTTGCGGCGGGAAAGTATTTGCGAGACACGCTCAATTTCCTCATCGCGGCCCACTATGGGGTCAAGGCTACCTAATTCTGCAAACTTGGTAATGTCGCGGCCAAAATTGTCCAGTACAGGTGTTTTTGACTTAGTGTTGCCAGCGGCGGGTTTACGTTGCTGTTGAAACTGGCGGCGCTCTTCGTCTTCTTCAAATTCTTCTGATCCCGGATCATTATAGTCGCTGGTAGGCGTGCCACCTTGCAGTATGCTCAGTTCCCCTTTAAAGCGCTCGTAGTCCACCTCATAATGATTGAGTATCTGGGTAGCTACGTTTTCTTTGTTCTTCAAAATAGAAAGCATTAAATGTTCCGTTTCTACTGTATTGCTTTTCAGCGCTTTGGCTTCAAGCACAGTGATGCGGATCACTTTTTCTGCCTGCTTGGTCAGCGGCAGGCTGTTGATATTTGCAAGGGGCTTGTTGTTTTTATCTTTGATGGCAAGTTCGAGCTCTTTGCGCAATTCGAACAAGTCTACCTGCATACTTTGTAATACTTTCAGGGCCATGCCATCGCCTTCGCGAATAAGGCCCAATAATAAATGCTCCGTGCCTATAAAGTCATTTCCCAGTCTGAGGGCTTCTTCCCGGCTGTAGGATATGATCTCTTTTACTTTTGGCGAGAAATTAGAATCCATGTACTAGTCCTGTTTTTAGAATATAAAGTTAACGATTTCAATAGATTTCCGGTATCGTCATTAATTATAGAACTATTGCTATTTTAGCGTTCGGCTTCATGGCATAATTCCCGGTTATGTATTGTAATATACGAAGGAAAGTGTTGCTTGGAAGTCTTATTTTTATACTAATTCACAATTTCGCCCAAAAAAATTATTAAATACCGAATGATGGAATTCAAAATTGATACCAAAGACACTTTTACCGTAATAACGCCGGTTATACAGAAAATAGATGCTAATTTGACAGGTGCGCTACATGAAAAGTGCATACAAACACGGCAAAGCGGCAGTAAAAACTTAATTATAGATTTGCGGCATTGCCCGGAGATCGATAAAACAACCATACCCGAGCTGGTAAAACTTCATGAGGATAGCTACAGCCAGGATATGTCAATTGTTTTTACCGGAGTACGGGAAAATGTGTTGGCGGTATTAAAAGAGCATGAAACAGACCTTTTAATAAATATTGCACCCCGCATGGATGAAGCGATAGATATTATAAGCATGGAGATATTGGAAAGAGATTTGTTTAACGAAGAATAAATTTGATCCTTGAAAGTAACTATACTCGGAAATAATTCTGCTTTACCTGCTTTTGGCAGGCATCCATCTGCCCAGGCAGTATCGGTATATGGGGAGGTTTTGCTTATTGACTGCGGGGAAGGCACCCAAATCCAGATGCAGCGTTACGGGTTGCGCTGGCGCAGTGTGCACCATATTTTTATCAGCCATTTGCACGGAGATCATTATTTCGGGTTGCCGGGGCTTGTTAATAGTATGAGTTTGCTGGGGAGAACAGCGCCGTTGCACTTGTATGCCCCGGCCGAATTAAAACCTATACTGGATGCGATACTCAATGTAGCAGACACTGTTTTATCGTATCCACTGTATTTTCATCCACTGCCTGAAGGAACAGCATTGCTGGCCGATGATCCGTCTTTCAGTGTTACCTGTTTCCCGGTGGAGCATAGGATACAGTGCCACGGCTTTTTGATAGAAAGAAAAACGCGGGGCAGGAAACTATTACCCGACAAATGCAATGAATTTGGAATCCCTGCGGCCTATTACGAGCATTTAAAGCAAGGAAAGGATTACGAACGTAAAGACGGATTGCTTATAAAAAATGAATGGGTAACAGACGCAGGGCCTGCAGTAAAAAAGTATGCGTATTGCGCTGATACTTTGTTTACTGATAGTTTCCTGTCCACTATACAAGGTGCTGATACCATATACCATGAATGCACTTATTTAGAAAAAGACCTGGCTAAAGCGCTGGCCCGGTATCACAGCACCGCCGCACAGGCCGCACAGCTGGCAAAGCTGGCCGGTGCCAAACAATTATTGTTAGGTCATTTCTCGTCAAAATATAAAGAGCTGGAACCGTTTCAGGAAGAGGCAAGTGCAATTTTCCCGAACGTATTTGTAAGCATTGAAGGGACAGCATATGAAATATAGTTTTGTAACTTTGAACCAAAATCACCATGACACTTCAGTGGCAGACCGGCATCGTAAAACAAATAGAACAGGCTACACCAAATACCCGGCGGTTTTGGGTGGAGTTGCCTGAAGTTGAGCTGTTCCCTTTCAAAGCAGGACAATTTGTAACGCTTGATCTTCCTATACATGAGCAGCGAAATAAAAGATGGCGCAGCTACAGTATAGCCTCCATGCCTGATCAGAGCAATATAATAGAACTGGTAGTGGTGCAAGTGGAAGGTGGTGCCGCATCTAAGTATATTTTCAGTGACATAAAGGTGGGCAGCACTTTTACGCTCCGTGGCCCGCAGGGTGTTTTTGTATTACCAGACCGGATCGAAAAGGACATTTACATGATATCCACAGGTACGGGTATCGCGCCTTTCCGGAGTATGCTGCATTACATTAACTACCACCAAATTTCGCATAAGGAGATCAACCTTATTTTTGGAACCCGCACCCGGGAAGACCTTTTGTATGCTGATGAAATGAAAAAGCTTGAAAAAATGATACCTGATTTCATATACAGCCCCACACTCTCCCGCGAAGAATGGGAGGGAGATACAGGCTACGTGCATGCCATTTATGAAAAGCTTTGTGTAGATAAAAAACCGGCTATGTTCATGCTCTGCGGATGGCGGGCTATGATAGATGAAGCCAAAGAAAGGATATTAAAGATGGGTTATGACAAGAAAGACATCCACATTGAGATATACGGGTAGCAAATTCAAAAGTTAAAATTCAAAAGTGCATCATCAGAGGTTGTCAAAAACTATTGCGATGGCGTTAGTTCATAATACTACCCACCAGATATTTTTGGTTGCCCATTTACCCCAGTCCTTTAAGCTGGCTTGTATGGTTTCGTAGAGTTCCTTCTCGGTTACTTTTTTGCCTTTTTCGTTTATTGCAAAGTCGGTTTCGTTTGGAGCGGTGAGCTCGACTTTTGTTGCAGTCCAGGTAGTGTGCAGGCGGGGTATTGCCAGTTCCATGATCATGCCGGGCAAGCCGCCAAACATTTCAGGGCCACTGCCCGTAGGTATGTCTTCTGTATAGAATGCTACAACGTACACTGAATCACAAATTTTACCTACGGCTTTATGGCATTTGTAGTTGGCTATAGTGCGGATCTCATCTTTTTCTTTCCAGTCTATTTTTCTTATACTGTCCTGTACAAAGAATTTTTGTTCATACACCTGCTTCGCAGCTTTTACTTGACGCGTTTTATAGTCGGTAAGAACTGTGTTGTTTTTAGCAGGGCCTTCGCCCATAGTGCGGGTATCATTATCTGCATCTTTGCCCGGTTTATAAATACTTTTTGTGTTAGTAAAGTACAAATCAAAAAAGGTACTTTTAAATTGTGGTGTGGTAGCTTTTATTTGTTCCACCCACTCCTTGTCGCCGTCATCAGTTGCAAACTCCATGATCTGGGCGTAAACATTCAGTTTCTTCTCGTATTCTATCTTGCCGGCCGTGGTGTATTGACCCTTAGCGACCAGGGACATAATGCACAAAAGGCTGAATACAAATAACTTTCGTTTCATAGCGTTTATTTTTGATCGTTATTGCCAGTTGTGGCTGCAACTTCGCCCGGTTTGTGTGTGAAGTTCCAGACAAGACTGATCATGCCATACCGCTTTATTGTATTATAACTGTTTTGCGTGATTATGTTTGCCTGGGCAGACCGGTCATAACCGATGTTCTGATTAAGAATGTCAAAAACAGAAGCTCTTAATTCCAACTGGCTCTTCTTGAGGAATTTCTTTGCCAGGTAGGCATTCCATTTGATCACATTATTGTTGCTGGTGAATATGGCAGTCCGTTGCCTGAACATAAAATTCACATCAGTGCCTATTTCAAATTTTTTTGGCAACTGCACAGAGCCGGATAGTTGATTATTACTTAGCCGGTAATTGGTAACATAGCTGCTTATTGTAGCCCTATTGTCATAATAAGTAATAGAGGGGTTAAATGAAATTTCATATTTCTCCTCCTTGTATTTACTGAAATCAAGACCTAAATCATAGCTATTATCATCGTTTGTGTTTTTTTGCCCGTTAACAAAGTTGTCCGTATGATTTAATCCCGGCCCGAAATGCGCGCCTATATTAATATCGGGCTTGTTTAGTTTGAAGCCATAACCCAGCCAACCTGATAATGAATAATTACCGTTGACATTTACATATTGCATTGTATTGATGCCCTCGTTTGTGTATTGTGATGTGCTGATCGCATTGTTATAAAAGCTGCCGGTTAGCTCGCCCCAAAACCACCTGTGGGTAAGTACTTTGTAATCATTGTATGTCATGACCACTTTATTGATAAACTCTTGTTTCAGGTTTGGATTGCCAATAGTAATGTTTGTGGGGTCTGTATTTTGCTTCAGGGGTTGTATTTGCGTTATGGTAGGTTGTTGGGTGCTGCCATAATAATTGAAGTTGAAAGACGACTGATTATTGACCTTATATTTGAATGAGGCTTTTGGGAACAGGTTGAAATAATTGTAACGATGTGACGTATCGCCGTTCAGCAGATCTGTTTGCAAGTAGCTGGCATTTGATACATCGCTGCCAACAGCAAAGTTTATTTTTTTGTAAACCCATCTAAAATTCAAGCCGCCCATATTGGTAAATATATTGTACTTATAATTACTGCTGTAGGCAGTATCAAGCAAAGTATAGGACCCCGCATCGTTATTGAAGGAATAGTTTTTTGCAGTGGTGTTGTTTACTATGGCGCTATAACTTACTTCCATATTCACTATCTTGGTTATAGGCTCTGTATAGGTTGCCTTAGCAGAAAATGCTAGCGTGTTATTATCTAATTTTTTAGCCTGGTCTATATTTGAGTTTACAGGATTGGCGGTGTCAGGTATAATGACGGATGTCAGATGGCCATCGCTGGTTGACGTCTTATAATTTTCTTTCACATCAATAGAAAGTGTGCGGCCTTTCTTTGCAAATTTCTTTTTATAAAGCAGGTCAGCATTTAAGAA
>Ga0302185_10002041_pt1 | contig 13600 bp, 11 predicted proteins | sample II_Bog_E1_1_FD_200231 | JGI IMG/M metagenome (GOLD analysis project Ga0302185, IMG submission 200231) | Peat permafrost microbial communities from Stordalen Mire near Abisko, Sweden - II_Bog_E1_2 | ecosystem: Environmental > Terrestrial > Soil > Wetlands > Peat | place: Sweden: Abisko... | reverse complement strand
TTGGCCTGTATTGTTTTGCCGTTGGTGAGTGTGATAATATCCTGGGCCTTAGCTATAGCAGCTATGCATAAGAAAGTAAGTAATATTAAACATGCTTTTTTCATAATTATCGTTTATACTGTGTTACAAAGGTACGTTATTTGGATTTCAGGCAATAGCGTTGGTTTAATTTCGGTTTTGTTATTTTTAGTTCCTTATTACCCTCGTTTTTTTTCAAAGGCATTATATATGTCGCTGGTTTTTGACTTTCAGTATGAAATGGTTATTTTGCATTTCACATGACCGGGTTTGTACAGAAGAAAGAAAAAAACAGGATATTCGGGTTAGATATTACCAGGGCCATTGCTATTATCTTAGTGGTTATAGCGCATACATCCGGTATATTTAAGTTAAGCAATCCGCCGGAAAATATTGCTGCCCGGAATGATGTAGCTGTAACAGAGGCTCAAAAAAATAACGTTTCAGCAAGTACGTATATCATCCCTCCGGCTACCGGAAACCAACAGCATATATTACGGCATGGCAGGGCAGGCCCGTTAGGTGTCCTTGGGGTAGAGTTGTTTTTTGTATTGAGTGGTTTCCTGATCGGCAGTATCCTGATAAAGCAATTTCTGGGTTCAAAAAAATTCACATTAAAAGACATTAAAAATTTCCTCGTCAGGAGATGGCTGAGGACCTTGCCCAATTATTGGTTTGTACTCACCATCCTCGTTATCATATCTTATGGTTTTAATCTGCACGGGATTCCTTTAAACATCCTGGGTTTTTACTTTTTCGTGCAAAACCTGGTTACGCCGCACCCCAATTTTTTTAACGAAGCCTGGAGCCTTACTATAGAAGAATGGTTTTATTTAACTATACCTTTTACTATTTATTGCGCTGCGGCCATCTTCAGGAATGCGGATAAGCACAAGTTGCTGTTATATACTTTCTCGTCCTACCTGCTCTTTTTTATTGTATTGAGAACTATCAATGCATTCCATCCCATTTATGGCGCTGATTTTGATGATGGCATAAGAAAGATAGTCATATTCAGACTGGATGCAATTATGTATGGGGTGCTTATAGCCCTGGAGATGCGCAATAAAAATAGCTTTTTACTGCGGCATAAATTGCCGTTGCTGCTGCTCAGTATTATGGCTACACCTGTCATCATTTATTTTATGTACTATTTTGAAGCAGGCTATATACATGCCAACTCGGTTTTCTATATACCGTTTAATTGTGTTTTTCTTTATGCTTTATTGCCCTTTACTTTTTCTTTGTGCCTGCCCTATGCATCTGTTTTTTCTATGAAAAAATTAAAGCCGGGCACTTTTGAAAGATCAGTTACTTACATCAGCAGGATATCCTATTCCATTTACCTCGTGCACAATAACATTTTCAAACTTTTTTTTATCAGCCACCATGCCGCTAACTATGGCTTTGCGGTAATGTTGTTTATCTTATACATTTCATGCGTCCTCGCTGTTTCCACTTTGCTGTATAAATTTATTGAGCAGCCCATACTCAGGTACAGGGATAGCAGGTACAAGGCAAGTAATATTTCCGGCGAATTGAAACAATCTGGATAGCCTCAATCCTTTACAATGGGTATTGCTGAATTTAACTTTTTTAAATTCCGGGTTTGACTTTTGAATTTAATATAAGATTTATCTTTGGCATCATAAACACGATAGTTGAAAAAATCATTGCAAAGGCTTCTTTTTGTGTTCCTGTTTGCTGGTGCATTAACATTGTTCCCGCAGCTATGTATGGCGCAGCAGCAGCATAAGGATACTACTATCAAATCGCTTGCCGCTACCGATACCGCAACACAAAAAAGCCAGGCGGTGGATACCATGGGTTCAGCCACCACCCCTGTAAATGCCGATAGCCTCGCATTTGCCCTGAAGCCGCATCCGTTTCAGCCCAATCCCAAGAAGGCGGGATTGTATTCTTCCATAGTGCCGGGCCTCGGGCAATTGTATAACCGCGAGTACTGGAAGATACCGGTAATATATGCCGGTATAGGCGTTGCCACTTACTTTATCGCTAAAAACCTCAGTGAATATCAATCTTATCGCCTGGCGTATATAAACCGCATAAATAATCCGAATTTCGTTGACCAATACACCGGTATTTACCAGGAATCCCAATTGCAGCAATTGCAAAACGACTATAACAAATACCTTGACCTCACCGTATTGTTCACTGGTTTAGGCTATGCTTTGCAGGTGCTGGATGCGGTTACTTCGGCCCATCTCAAAAACTTTGATATTTCAAGGGATATTTCCATGAAAATGAGGCCGGTAGTAACACCTTACGGAGTAGGCATGGGGCTTGTAATGAATTATAAACAATAACGCACATACAGCAAAAATGATCTGCAAAGATTTTTGTCCTATTTTTCTTCGCGCTGCTTTGCGTTTCCTTTGCGGTCTTAGCGGTTAACCTTTTTTGCCGGATGTGCCAAATTGTTTGTGCATATAGCTGATTATCGTTTTTGCCCGTTCATCCAATGAATGTTCCCTCAAAGCTCTCGCATAACCATTGGCCTGGATAGATGCACGCAGTGTGCTGTTGTCAAGGAATTTTTTTACCTGTGTTGCCATTTCTTCAGCCCCGTTAAAAAAGCCTGCTTCCTTATTTTCTTCAAAATACAACACAGATTCTTCATTGCGTTCGTGCAATAAAAAACCTGATGATCCGGGTATATGAAAGGTCCGTGAAGTGATCAGGTCGCCCGAAGAGGAACCGGAAACCTGCTCAGATAAAATACCGAGGTTTATTTTTGAACATTGTATGGCTATAGCATAAAGGTCGCCCAATACCGCTGTATATTGAATGCTGTCTTTGATTGCCTGCGTATCAGCTTTATACCACTGGTCGCCCCATATTTTCAGGTCAATGCCGGGGCATTTTTGTTTTAAAGCAGCAAGCCATTCTTCCTTTTTGGGTGACCAGGTACCTATGAAAGAGACGTCGCAGCCAAATTTCTGTTTATCGCCCGCGCCAATCTCTAATTTTCTATGTATTTCCGGGTCATAACCGTGAGGTATGAATATTGCGTTTTTTACGCCGTATTTCACCTGCATATCGGTTATGCCAAAGGTCTTGGTAGTAAAGATCAGGTCGTATAATGGAATGGCTTTTGGGATATTGGGGCCATGGGCAGTCATACTCACATCCGGGTAAAACAATACTAACCTGCATTTCTTTTGCCGGGCATATTGTAATGTTTCGGGCCGCACAAAAGCACCTTTATATACCAGCAGCACTTCGGGCGAGAAAACGTTTATTTTTTTTATGATAGCCGTGTTATATTCATCTGCCTGCCATGGCCGGATAACCCGTTCCAGTATTTTTGTAAGTTTTCTTTTTGTTTGCAGGCTGATAAAATAAAACTCATCAATCACTTCTATAATACAGCCTTGCCTGCTCAATGCCCGGAATAGCCCGCCCGCATTGCTTCCCCTCCATAATGGCCCTATAGCAAGTATCCTCATATTAGTTTTATGCCTCTCTTTATAATTAAAAATATTATGTATGTAGAGAGCAAGGTTACTACAATTTGCAGGTCTGCATAACTTCCGATGGATAACATAATTAAATAGCCGCCAAATATAGTACCGGAAAGGTTATATTCAGATGCATAAAATTTTGTTGAATTCCATAACAGGGCAATAAATGCCCCAAACAGCAAACTGCCTAATATAACTCCTATCCAGCCAAAATCGAGGTACAATTCGCCGGCAACAGTCATATTTATAGAATTATTTATGTATCCTGCGTCATTCTTATAGGCAGCACCTATTTCCAGGGCAAACCAAGTACCTATTCTTATTGCGGGCTTGTCAGGCCATAATATCCTGGGGATCAAGGCCGTCAGTACAGGCGCAGAGGCCCGGCCATTATAAAATCCATTGCGCTCTACAAGATTTACAACATTGGTTATTTGCGCTACGTTAGCACTCCGCTCCAGAATTCCCCTGCCTTCCTGCTTATCCAGGGGTTTTTCTGCGACAACAACGGTATTATCATCTTGTTGTGTAAAAACATCAATGAAATTAGACCTGTTGCTGGATAGCGAGGTAAATACGCTGGAGTACAGCAATATTATCGCTATTAGTGGAAATGCCCTGTAACTGAAAACATATTTCAGTTCGCCTTTACCGATGAAATACCCGGTAAATAAATAAAAGGTGGGCAATATTAACTCGAATCGCAGGTAAGATGTGAGCAAGGAAATGTATGTTTCTAAAAAGAATAGCGCTAAAGTGTATAACCTGTAGGTCTTATCCTCCTCTTTTGCCCATAACCTGGCAAAAAACAAGATGCCAATTGAATTTAATAAAGAGAATATTTTACCGATTTGATTTCGGTCAAATCCGAATCCAACAAATTTAAGAAGGTTTAAAACAAAAAGCAATATGAACATGTTTCGAAGGAATTTCTTGCTTTTTATCTCAAAAGCGATCGAAGGGAAACCTGCAGTTGGAAATAAATTATATCCAATAATAAAAAGCGTGCTGGATATGCACCATATCAATGCTGCATCATCTATGAATTTCGGTATTATATAATTATATATTTTTAATTGGTGTGAACTGCCCATTAAGCTGATCAGATTTATATTGGCAATATTGACTACAATTACTCCTGCATAGTATAAAACCAGAGGTGTAATTAATATTTTCTTTTGTGTAAGGTTAGTGACTAATAAAATACCGAAATGAATAGTGAGTACGATATATAAATCACTTCCAGATAAGAATTTGGAGGAAACTATATAAAAAAGCAGGAAAAATATATTGAGCATTAATTATAATTTATGAGCATAGAAGGCTCATGAGCAATGTTTGTTAGTCTTGATTCTTTTTTCCGAAAATAGCCAACCAGTTTCCTTCCTTTACTTCACCTGCCGATCTTATGGGTTCCATTGTATTTTCGCCTATTAAATAAACATTGTATCCATATTGCGTTATTTTCTCATAGAGTTGGTTCACGTTGTTATATGGCTCACAAGCTTCTGTAAAAATAATCGGTTTAAATGCTGCGATGGTAGCCGCCGCACCATTGATCATGTCCATTTCAGAACCTTGTATGTCCATTTTTATAAAATCTACCTTGCCGATATTATTTTCTTTTACGAAAGAATCAAGTGTTTTTTGAGTAACGGTTATTTTATTTGTGTTTGATGTCTCCATATATTTGCTGGACATCCCGGCATTACAGAAATTCGTAGGATAAATATTAAAACTTATTTGTTTGTCCGATTCTCCAAGGGCGCAGTCATATGCATCTACATTTGCCAATTCATTGATCGAAATATTGATTTTCAACCGCTTAAAAACATATGGGTTTGGTTCAAAGCAATAAATATGCCCCTTGGTCAGCATTTCAGAGATCAGAAGTGTTTCACTTCCCATGTTTGCGCCTGCCTCAATAACTATATCATCATCTTTAATGTACTTTTTCAGTATCAGGTTGGTTTGTGTTTCATATTCGCCGAAAAAGAAAATCTTCCAGCCAATAATATCCTTAGTATTAATAAAGGCAACCATGCCTTCATTTTGCAACGGGGCTACGAGGTCAATCCCGTTTATGTTTGCAGATTCATAATTATAAAGCGCTTTAGCAATCCTGAATCGGGCAAAAGAAGGCAGGAACGAAATTATTTTTTTTGTCAGGCTGAGTTTACTTAATTCTTTATTATATGTTTTGGGCATTGCGTAAAGTTGAAATTATATTATCTCAAAGTTAGAATAAAAGTTAATAAAAGGGCTTGCAAGGGTGTTGATATTTTTTCAGTTATTCGTATGTTCAGTTTAATGTTAGTTAATGAACGCCCATCTGCATGAGTGAATCTTTAAGATAATGATTGTATTCAACTGCGCCACTGTAATTGATATGGGTGGTATTAAAGAACATATTATCGGGTAACGGCAACCTGCTGAAGTCAAATACCTTTACATTTTTATAACTCCTGAGCAGCTTCATGAAATCATTAACCGCATCAAAATTATACCCCTGGAAACAGCAGGGGTGGTAAGGCGCTATAACAAATACAAAAACACGTTCGGGATGGGTGGTAATAATATAGAACAGCTTTTTCTTTAAATCGGGGTTGATACCAAAGACCTGCAAGGTGCCAATTCTTTCAGCGACTAATTTGTCAAATTCTTTTTGAGGGATTACCTGTTTTTCGATGGCAGCCCCTTTATCTACGATCTTTGAAACGGCTACTTTATCGGTTAAATAAGACCTGTAAATATTTTCGAACCGCCCGAAATACCTGATGAATGGTATGCTGAAATAAGGCTTGTATTCTTTACCAAGCAGTTCCCGCACTGCCGGGTCGTGGGCATTGTATATATAGTTGGATATATCGTCGAGCGCTATCTCAATCCCATCCAGGTCGAGATTGAGAATGATCCAGGGCCTTTTTTTTATCTTTTTACATTCCTGTTCCAGGAAAAAAAGAGTTACATCGTAGTGTGTGCCATACAGGCCATAGTTGAAATAGTCGTGGCCCAGGCTATCCGGTATTATGCCCATTTCCGCGCGGGAAGACCCGAAGATGGGTATTTCGTCCGGGTAAGTTTCGGTGAGTATCCGGTTCACTTTATAGGCGCCGCTTACCTGGCTTTTCAGGATGATCTTTTTTTCGAAGAAGTAATTAAATATAAGCCCCGCAGCGCCCACTATCAGGAAAAGCGGCAGCAGGATCTTAAATAAAAATTCCTTAAAACTGGAAGTATATGAATTCTGCTTCTCCATTTTTACCAAGAATAATAATAATAAACGTTGTAATGGCCAGGAATAAAAGATTGTGTTTCATTTTTAAATTTGCCGGCAGCAGGTAGCTCAGCCAGAGCAATCCTAAAACAAAAAAACTTAAAATGAAATTCAGCGGGCCTTTTTGCATAGTAAGCTGGTTAAGATTATAACTGAAATCGCACTGGGTTAAATTATTAATTACAGCTTTAGCTTTATGCAGGTTTTCAGCCCTGAAAAATATCCAGGCAAAAGTTACCAATATAAAAATGACCGACTGGTTGATAAATGTATAAAGGCCCTTTAATTTTTCAATACCGGTGAATCTGATGAATGAACCCCTTATATTCTTGGTAAGCAGCCCAAAAATAAGGTAAAAGCCATGCAGCGCCCCCCAGATCACAAATGTCCAGTTAGCGCCATGCCATAAACCGCTGAGCAGAAAAACGATCAGTAAATTCCGGTACCATTTCCACTTACCCGTCCGGTTGCCGCCCAGCGGTATATAAAGATAATCCCTGAACCATGTGGATAAGGAGATGTGCCAGCGGGCCCAGAATTCGGCGATTGTTTTAGAAAGGTAGGGCCTGTTGAAATTCACCATAAGGTCATACCCCATAAATTTTGCCGTTCCCCTGGCGATATCTGAATAACCTGAAAAGTCGCAATAGATTTGTATAGAAAAAAAACAAACGCCTATAAGTGTTGACAGCGTATTGGCATAATCCAGGTTATTATATACCTGGTTTACATACACAGATAGCCGGTCTGCGATCACTATTTTTTTAAATAAGCCATAGGCAATCAGGTTCAGGCCATTCACCGCATTATTATAATCAAATTTATGCTTTGCATAAAACTGGTGGATCATATTCTGCGGGCGCTCTATAGGCCCTGCCACCAGTTGGGGGTAAAACATAACATACAGAGCATAAATGCCGAAATGCCTTTCCGCCTTCTGGTTGCCCCTATATACCTCTATAGTATAGCTCATGGCCTGGAAGGTGTGAAAAGACAACCCTATGGGCAAAAGCCAGTTCAGAAATGGCAGGTGGTTTTTGCACCCGAACAGCAGCGCTATGCCCGTGATATTTGAATTGATGAAATTATAGTATTTGAATACTGCCAGCACCCCTATATTGGCTATGAGGCTCATCACTAAGTATTTTTTTCTTCTAATCTTATCCGGTTCATTTTCCAGCAATATGCCTGCGAAATAATCAATGACAATAGTGAAAGCCAGGATCAGGATATACTCCGGCTTGAAAAACATATAAAAAAAACAGGAAGCAGCAAGCAGTAAAAACCAGCGGAATTTATGGGGCAGTAAAAAATAGAGTAAGGTTACAACCGGGAAGAAAATTAAAAAGGCGAGTGAGTTAAATAGCATCGGATAATTCCAGGTTAATAATATTCAGGCAAAAATAGAAATTTTGCAACAAAACAATCCAGGGATTAATAAAACAACAGCCTCATCCCCCCCAAAGTGGCAGGCAGTGCAAAAAATTGAATCTTAAAACTAAAGACTTTTTTCTCAAAGTCCCTTATTTATATTTCTCCCATACAGCATGAATTTTCTTTCCACTATAATAAACGACAGGAAACCCATTATATAGGAAATAAATAACGAGTAAAGCATAAACAAGTAAATATTCTGATTGCCCATAACATAAAATATAGTTTGCGAAACTAAGAACCCCCATAAATACACACCATAAGAGATGTCATGTTTTATTTTTATCATTCTGATGTATTTGTTCTCAGCTGCCACGATAACAGATAGGCAAACAGTAGTAACAAATAATATTTCATTGAAACCGGTTCGCCAGAAAATTACCGTAAGCAGGATAAACAGCAATAAAACCTTATAGTCTATTACAATGTATTTTTTATAAACCGCCAGCAAACTCCCTAACGCAAACGACATAGGTAACAAGTTATACCCCCCTGAATTGGTGTCTTTCGTTAAAAGGTTAAGCTTAAACAATGCATCTGTAAAGATCAGCAGGATAAAAATAGAATAAACCAAAGTGTATTTTTTGATGGTGTATTTGCAAATAATAAATATGGCTAATAATACAAAATAGCACCTCGCTTCGTATCTCAAAGACCAGAGAGAGCCATTAACTATACTACTTGCATTTTTAGCGAAAACGCCGGGAAGGTTATAAGTGCTGACAAAGAACATGTTTTTGACAACGTAGCTATAGGTGGCGCTATTCCTGAAATAATTGACAACGTTCAGGTTTGAAGTCAGTGGGCCCACGATGAATGCGGTGATCAGCAGCACAAAAATGAGCCCCGGCATCATCCGGAATATCCTCGAAATTAAAAAACCTTTTATGGATTGCTTCCTTATTAAGCTATCCGTTACCAGTATGCCACTGATAAAGAAGAAAAGCTTAACAGCCAGTTCCCCCGAATAAGTAAAGCCGGTCAGTCTTCTTAAAAAATCCTCATGGCCACAGGGGTTGATTACATAAGAATGACTTATAATAACCATTGACGCACAGACAATTCTAATAAAATCGAGATTATTATTATCCCTTAGCAGAAATTTTTCAATATTCATTTTATATAACACAAAACTACTTTACAAATTTAGCATAAACCAAATGACCCGCAAACGGATTTTTTATGTTCAGTTTACGGATAGTGTTAAGTCAATCAAACAATGTCTGATTTAAGCTTGATTATCAGGTTTGCACACTTTTGGGTTTTGACTTTTACCTTTTGACTTTACACTGTAATATAGTTACATTAATTGAAGGCTATGACATTAAAACCTAAAAAAACAATCCTATATTTGGCATGTTTTCTTCAAAGTTCAGAGGCTTCGCTCCTGGACTTTTTTCCATATCCTGAGAAGATAAAATATATAGTTGTTATGTTTGCAAAAGGTATAAATAGCATAAAAATAAGCGCACTTATTTATTTATTCTTTTCGTTGTGCCTGCTTTTTCTGCTATATTTAATCTGCACTTCACCCACCAAATTTATTGCTGATGAGCGCGATTTCTTTCCAAATATAAAAGTTCTGGAGCAATACGGCATGTCATTTGCTTTCCTCAATAACATTAAAGGGCAATCTCCGGGGCCGCTCTATCAATATATATATCATTCGTTAAGCTATATTATGCCGCTTACCCCCAGGAATATGCGGTTGGTCAATTTTGCATTTCTGCTCAGCAATTTATATTTCCTGTATTTGCTTATAAGTTATCATGTAAAAAAACATGCGCTGCTCATTGCATTATTATTTTTAGCCGTGCCCATGGCATGGTCTATTTCCGGTGTCGCATTAACAGAGATGCCCACGTTTTTCTTTTCTTTTCTTTCCATGCTTTTCCTGAAGAATGCTTTGGCAAAAGAAAGTAAGGCTTCCATTATTTTATCCATAATAGGTGGGCTTTGTGCCGGCACAGCAATAATTGGCCGTAGCCCATATTTAATGGTCATACCTCCTGTTTTGTTATTTTTTAGTTTACCCGGTAAAAAATTGTGTATTACCCTGTTCGTATTGTTTGCTATGTTATTTCCTGCCGTTGTTTTTTATGCCTGGAAGGGTTTAGTGCCGCCCGATGTGCAAAATATACAATCTGGCTACCAGGCAGGTTATGTGCTGCTGGCTTTTATGTATTTCGCCATAGCTACTGTAATTATCTATCCTGGTTTTTTCGCTATAAAAAAGGGTTACTATTATAGTGCGGTCCTGACAATATTTTTATCGTTTATATTTAATATGTTTTTTGCGCATATTAAATACATGCCTTTTAGAGGAATGATCGGGTTATTAAAGATCATTCCCCCATCAATGGGTGAAAGCGCTGAATATGTTTTCCCGTCTTTAATATTGGGAGTTGTTTTTATTTTCTTTATTTCGCTGTATGCATATATCATTAAAAACAGGCAAGATATTTGGAGTGTTTTTATGTTGATTATCAGCCTGTTAATAGTGTTTACCACAATTAAAAGTTCAGCTCATTTTACCAGTAAATATGTGATGCAGGCATATCCTTTTTTCTTAGTGTATATAGCGGCTAATATCAAGATCAATAAATACCTTTTGCTGAGAGCAATTATTGGCGTTGCAATCGGGATTATGTCCTTAAAGAGTGTATATATTATTCATGATCAATTACCGTATCAACCTATGGGGTCTGTAGAAAAGCAAAATGCAGATGGTATATACCACGTAAGTTCCTTTAATTCCTTTTCAGTTCAAAATAACTGACAGGGTTAAAGCTTGCTAAAATCGGGTCAATTTTGTTTTTAATGTCGCTGTTATCAATATCAATCAGTTTGCCTTCGGCATTAATTTTTGCATGAACCATTACCTCGTAACTGCTGCCGGGTATTACCCCGTTTTTATCCATTAATTGCCTGAATTCATTTGCGCTGCAAAAGAACCCGGTAGTGGCTATTTTCTTTATGCCATGAAGATAAAAGTTGAAAATATTTTTATAAACCTTTTTTGCATAGCTAATATTCCCGATATTTTTGGACAGCCTCATTTTCGTTATCCCGGATTCTTTCGCGGCTTCCAGGTAAGGCCTTACAATGCCAAATTCAGTATGCACATGGTGATGGGAATCGAGATGGGTGGGGTATATATTATATTCGATAAGTTTGGCTATCTGAGCTTTTATTTCGGTATAAATAGCCTTTTGTTCTTGTGCGTTTAAGAAAAAAACAGGTTTCTTCCGGTCATAAATCAGGTATCCGTCCTTATTACAAAAGCGGTCACATTTTTTTATCAGGTCTGTGAGCGGCTTGCCTTCGGTAAGGTTCATGTGCAGGCCTATTTTGTTTTTAAGTATCGGATTTGTGTGGGTATAATTTACCGCATCTTCAAAACCAGGCATGTTGGCCATTAATGTGGCGCTGGATATGATACCGCTTTCAAAGCAACTGACAATAGCTTTGTTAACACTGTTATTGATGCCAAAGTCATCTGAATTGATTATCAGCAGCAGGTTATTTTTCATTAATAGTTATTATGTTGTTTTCAAGCTTATTTTCTGCAACATTCAGCCGGAGTAGGAAAGAATTGTTCCCAATAGCTTCTTTTTCAAAATTGATCTCTTCAAAAACAGACAAGATAGGGGAATTCCGGTTTGTCTTTATATACTCTGCCAGCAAATATTTTTTGCCGGCAGTATTCATTTTTTTTGAAAGCCAGGTAATAAAAGCGTGTTCCACCATTTTTTGTGCCACCCTGCAGGATATGACAAAGTCGTGTATTTTATAAAAATCCGCCCCGGTCTCAATAATTGAAAATCCAACGATCCCGTAAGAACCGAATTTGTCGAAACATTCAAAAGCATATTTCAGGTACTTTTTATCTTCAAGTATAGCGTTAAAAGTTTCCTCGTCATATTTCCGTGAAGACAGGTTCAACTGGTTTGTTCTTAGTATCAGTTCATAACATCTTTTTACAGCGCTTGGGTCAGTGGGCGTAAAAATTGTAAGGTTGATCGCGCAATTTTTCAAAAAGGAAGTATAATCACCGGAAAAACTTTCAGCGACCTGGTTTCTTTGTTGCTCCACTAAGTAGTACGATCGCCTGTTTTTACTCTCTTCTGTTACAGGCACATCAAATTCTGTGCGACCAGTTAATGTACTGATCTCTTTATCGCTATACACCCTGATTTGCGGCAATGCGGTTTTTATCTCTTCCCGTTCAAAAGCAGAGTCGTCAATAACTCCGAAAGTATCTATGTTGATATTCAGCAACCCGGCTATCTTTTTCAGGTTCTCACTTTTCTGTCCCCAGTTAATTGCAGGATATAAAAAATATTGGCTTAATCCGATGGACCCGAGGTAGGGCCAGACTTCTTCATGATTATTTTTACTGACAATAGTCTGTAAAATTCCTTTTTCGTCCAGGGTTTTTATAAGATTTACGGCATCTTTATTAAGCGTTAGTTCAGATGGGTTATTTTCAATAAAAACACCTTTCCACAAAGTATTATCCAGGTCCCAGGCAATGCATTTTATTTTAGCGGCAGGGCTGTTCAGCTCCTGTTGCGGTTTTTCAGGCACAGTGTATTTCACAAAATCAAGCCACGCAAAAACAATCCGCACTTCCTGGTCATTTTCCGGATAAATGGTCAGTTTTCCTGTAGGAATGTTTTTAATGAAATTAAATTGTGCAGCCGGTATTTTTACAAGGTTATATCCCGGTAAGATATTTACAGAGTTACGGTAATTATTTTCCTTGTTGGTATATTCAATGATGAGCTTGAATTCTTTGTTTTCAAATGAATAACATTCTATCAAAAAGTCATCAAATAGCGTTGTTTTCTTTTCTTTAAACCGGTTAAGCAATTTTATCCGGTAGAGGTTTAGTGCGCCATTTACTTTTCTTTTTTTGTCGAAAGGGGCAAGAAGATCGCCCATGAAATTTATGGTGTTTACCGCGGAAGAATTGATGCGGTCAACTGTATTGATTTGTTTGGGGGTTAAGTTAATGTTAGTTAACAGGGTTTCCAGTTTCCCCCATTTCCTGAATCGCATATCTGCCCCAAAAGAATGTAACCCGCTGAACCGTGGGTTCCGGTAAATACCATAAAAGACATTGCGGCATTTCATGTCCTTGCGGGCAAGGTATAAAGGGCATGTTACATAGCATAGGGGTGGGGCGCATTCATGGCAATGTTCCAGCCAGTTGATCAGAAGAACTTTGTCAATATTTTGTTTGTTTACTTTAGATTCGAAATCCGGTATTATATGCTGTGCCTGGTCTTGTTCAAATATTTTTCTGTCAAACCATTCATATTGATACATAACTCACTCATTTTTAATTTCATTGCAATGGAGTAAAATAGTTTAGGATATA
>Ga0302185_10002037_pt1 | contig 13616 bp, 15 predicted proteins | sample II_Bog_E1_1_FD_200231 | JGI IMG/M metagenome (GOLD analysis project Ga0302185, IMG submission 200231) | Peat permafrost microbial communities from Stordalen Mire near Abisko, Sweden - II_Bog_E1_2 | ecosystem: Environmental > Terrestrial > Soil > Wetlands > Peat | place: Sweden: Abisko... | reverse complement strand
TGAGCGGTTTAGCAGTATAATAAATATTAAAGACATACTCGAATTTTTGTAGGGTTATATTCCGTTTGGGAAGGTAAGTTTTCGGGGCAATTAATCATTAATTTATTAATGAATCTTTAAACCGTCTATTTCACCATGCGTTCCTCTGGAACGCTGCTTGCAGGGCTTTGTTTTTTCTACCGACCAGATGTCCCTAACGGGACATTTTTAAACGCGACATTTTTAAATTTAAATGTCCCGTTAGGGACATCTGGTCGGTAGAAAATATAGAAAAATAATTTTCACGTTCCGTTAGGAACGTTTGGTGAAGATTAAGCGATTGCCGGGTGGGTTATTTCCATGTATCTTCAAGGTCAATTTTTGTCCCTTTTCTTTTTTCCAGTTCTTTTCTGCCTTGAGTGATTTTTTCAGCGAGGTATGGGTTAGCCATTATGCTTTCTGTTTCATCTTTAAATTGATTGTCATCCTCAATCTCGTAAACTAATTTAAGCGCATCCAAAACAGCAATAATTGCTTTTACTGTTAAATCATCTTCAATAGTTACTGTTAATGTTTTCATTTGAAATAAGATTTTCGCACTGAAATCAATCCGCAATCGAACTTCCGAAATCCGAAATAAACCTAATCCGCCTCCGCTTCCTGCAAATACATCTCATCAATCGTATTCGCATATTTCTTCTCAATCACTTTGCGTTTGGCTTTTAGGGTAGGGGTAATTTCGCCGTCGTCCATGCTGAAGGGTTTGCGTTTTACACGGAAGTTTTTTACGCGTTCGAATTTGGCGAGCTCGTTCGATAATCTTTTAATGTCATGGCCTATCCAGTCTGTTATTTCTTTGTCATCAATAAATTGTTCGGGCCTGTCGAAAAATTCATCATTTAAGTTAAAGGTTTCCTGCAAAACTTCCCGTGAGGGCACTACGATGGCGGTAATGTATTCGCGTTTATCGCCAACCAAAAAAACCTGTTCAATTTTCGGACTTTTTAAGTAGGTGTTTTCTACCGGGGTAGGATAAATGTTTTTACCAAAGGCGTTTACCAGCATGTTTTTTAAGCGGTCGGTTATTTGCAGGTTGCCCCTGAAAAACCGGCCGATATCACCGGTATGGAACCAACCATCAGGGTCAATAACGGAGGCCGTTTCTTCAGGTTTGTTCCAGTAACCTTTCATTACACAATGCCCGCGTACAATGATCTCGCCCTCCTCCGATTGAAACTCTCCTTTAAAAGTTTCGTGCGTTTGTATGGTATAAATTACTTTGGTTTCTACATTTTGTATGGCTACCTCAATGCCTGGTATAATCCGGCCAACAGTGCCATAAATGATCCGGTCGTTTTCAGTAACTGCCATAACGGGCGATGTTTCAGTCAGACCGAAACCTTCCAATATTTTTACGCCCAGGTCCCCAAAAAACTCGCCTATATTTTTTGGCAAAGCGCCGCCTCCCGAAAGCATAATCTTTAAACGTCCCCCAGTCCTTTCTTTTATTTTACTGAAAACCAGTTTTTCTGCAATTTTTTGTTGCCTACCAAGCAAAAATGAAGGTTTTTTGCCTTCCTCTTTAACCTCGCGGTATTGCCGGCCAATTTTTAACGACCACAAAAATATCTTTGCTTTAATACCACCAGCGGAAGTTCCGTTTTTCATGGCCCGGTCATGGATACGTTCCAAAAGGCGGGGCACGCAGTTCATTACCGTTGGCCTTACTTCGCCCATGTTTTTTGCCAGCAGATCCAAACTTTGGGCGAAGGCTATTTTACAGCCTTTAAACAGGCAAACATGGTAAGTAGCAGTCCGTTCAAATACATGAGACAGCGGGAGGAACGATAAAAAAACATCGGTTTTCTCAATTATGGGTATCTGCACCAGGCTTACCCTGGTATTTTCAGTAAGGTTAAAATGGGTAAGCATTACCCCTTTCGGTGTACCGGTAGTGCCAGATGTATAAATAAGACAGGAAAGATCAGAAGGCAGAATAGCTTCGCGGGCAATGTCAATGGCTTTTCTGTATAGGTCAACCAGTTGTGAGCCTTCATCTATTACTTCTGTCAGACTTAATACACCCGCATTAAGATTTAATTTCCCGGTAATTTTTTCAAAATCGTCAAATGTGGGTATGATCCGTATCAAAGCCTGACAGTTGTTGGCCACTTTTACCACTTTCCGCAATAAAAAGGGATTGCCCACCAATATGGTGCGTGCACCCGAATCATTTAAAATATACTCAATTTCAACTTCTGTAAGAGTTGGATAGATTGATGTGTTTATAGCGCCAATCTGTTGCAGCGCCTGGTCATAATAAACATAGTCGGGCCCGTTCTCTAAAATCAGGGCCAGGCGGTCACTTTTCTTTATACCAATTTCAAGAAACCAGGCAGAAATTGCGTCGATTTTTTCTAATGCCTGCCGGTAGCTGATGTCTACCCAAACATCATTTACCTTATGGGACATAAAAGTATGGGTATCCGGATGGATGTTGTTTACGATATTACGGATAAGCGATGGAATGGTTGATTTCTCAGCTATGGCGTTCATTAAGTTTAAAACTGGTTAGTAGGTAACAAAGCTAATTTATTTTTTATTTTTTTGATAAAATGATTTCACCGATTGTTTTTTGATTTCATCGATTATTTTGTGATTTCGCTGATTGTTTGTGATTTCTCCGATGTTTGAAAAATTATTATATTTACCCCATAATTACTTTCTCAACATATAAAACAAGGATTGTAAAAAATCCATCCTGTTAAACAGGGTGTACAATCGCTGGTTAAAATAACCAGCTCGGGACTTGTATCGTCCATTTCTTCATCAATTTAATTCAATAAAATAATCCAACAATGGCGTTAAAGTATTAAGTGCTTTAGCACATATCAAATAAAAAACTCATGGAACATAAATCCAATAAAACTATCATATTAGAATGTTACCGGAAAATTATCCGAGACCTTTACCTTTCCCTGATCGAAACTTATATAAGGGAAGATTATATTCAGCACAGTCCGACTGTAAAAAATGGCCGGGCCGGTCTTTTAGAAATGCTTACCTTTTTAAAAACATTACCGAAACCTAGGGAAATAACACCCTCGCCGATTGTCAGGGTTATTGCCGATGGTGACTTTGTCGGAGTACACCTTGATGTAAAATTTATGGGGAAGAGCATGGCCGTAATTGATCTTTACCGCCTGGAAAACGGACAGCTTGCCGAACATTGGGATGCAGGCCAGGCCCAGCCGGAAAATGCAAATAGCCCGATAACCATGACGAACGGCAGTTCGATTATTGAAGATTCTGCTGATAAAAATAAAAATAAAGAGTTGGTAACGGATTTTTATAGCGCCAATTCCGTCGGAAACTTAGCAGGACCTGGTAAATACTTTACCCCGGGTTTTATTGAACATAGTCCAACTGGCGTTTTACTAAATACCCAGAAGCTTGAAATTAAAGTCCACAGGATTATAGGTGAAGGTAATTTTATTTTAACCCAATGTGAATGTAAAAACTCAAGTAACACTTTTGCCCAATATAATATCTTCAAAATGGAAGATGATAAAATTGCGGAACACTGGAGCGTGGAACAGGCGGTGCCAGTGACTATGGCTCATACTAATGGGATGTTTTAGGTTGAATTTCTTGCGGACTACAAAGGTGGTGTAATGCTCCTTTGTAGTCAACGAGAAAATGCTGATTTATTTTTTGATTTGACTAAGTGTAGTAGTTTCAAAATCATACAATTCCTGGATAGGTACAACTTTTCTTGTGTCAGTTTCAATATCTTTTCCTTCCTTGGTCCATAAATACGGATAAATAAAAAAACCTTTGTTTCCGGTGATCTCTTTCATATCTTTTTGCCATTTTTCCCATCTTAACCCACTGTAATACTGGTTCATGTCTCCAACAAAACAGAAATTAATAAAATCGGTATAAGACATATGTTGCGCCTCCCATCTCAGGTCATCGGGAGCTAAATAGTAAACCATACCTAAATCGCTTCCAAAAGCACCTCCATTTGTGGCAAAAAAGCCACCTACAACATCGTCTGCTATAAGTAAAAATTTTGGCTTTTCGCCTAATTCATTAAAAGTTTTTCCTTTGTTCCATTGCGCCAGGCTTCTATCCAGTTTATCATTCCCTGATCCAAGTATCCTGATCCAGCCACCATCTATAAGTATCCCTCCGGTAAAGTATATTATTGCGCCCATAGGTGAACGGGTCGTCACTTGTGTTTGATAAAGTGCATCCTTTGCTTTCGCCAGGTCGGCTGGAAGGATTTCGTATTTATTCCTTGCAATTCGCATTGCGTTGCGAACAATGTCAAAGCCTGACGAATCAGCAGTAAGTTGGTCTATTGGGCGCAGGTTGTTTTGAGCAATAGAAATTTTGCCGCTTGTTAGCAATAAAATACAGATGAAAATTATTTTGGGAAAAGATACATGCAATTTCATGTAGATGCATTTTTCTATAAATTTACATTTTGAATTTAGAACAAAAAAGCGCCTAAAGGGCGCTTTTTAAATAACTTTTCCATTGTCTGTGTCTCACAGACAATATACGTATCACACCGAAAAACTTTCCCCGCAACCGCAGGTACGGGTTGCGTTGGGATTATGAAAATTAAAACCTTTGCCGTTTAAACCGTCCGAAAAATCAAGCTCAGTACCGGCAAGGTACAGAAACGATTTCATATCAAGGGCCATGCGGACGCCTTTGTCTTCAAAAAACTGGTCGCCCTTTTTTATTTCGTTATCAAAATCTAAATTGTATGATAAACCGGAGCAACCACCCCCCTGAACAGAAACCCTTAGAAAATAAGAAGCATCAAGCGCCGAATCCTGCATCAGGTGATCAATTTTGCTTTTTGCTTTATCAGTTACAGTTACCATTGGAATTAGTGAGTTGTGAGTAGTTGAATAGTGAGTGGTTATGGCGATATTCAACTACTCACCATTCTCTACTCACCATTCACCAATCTTAATGATGTACTTTTTCGCTTTCAATTGGCGCCATACCGTTTTTTACCCGGTAGTCGTTAATTGCTGCTTTAATAGCGTCTTCCGCCAGTACTGAGCAGTGTATTTTTACCGGCGGCAAAGCTAATTCTTCAACAATATCCATGTTGTCAATTTTCATGGCATCGTCAATGCTTTTGCCTTTGAGCCATTCTGTAGCCAGTGATGAGGAAGCAATAGCCGACCCGCAGCCAAATGTTTTAAATTTAGCATCGGTGATCATATTGTTGTCATCAACCTGTATTTGCAGGCGCATAACGTCTCCGCATTCAGGTGCGCCTACCAAACCGGTACCAACTTTGTGACTGCTCTTATCAAGCGTGCCCACATTGCGGGGGTTTGTGTAGTGATCGATTACTTTATCTGAATAAGCCATATTTTTAATTAATTAATTTGATAATTTGAATATTTGAAAATTAGTTAAATGCCGGAATTTGATCTTGATTGCAGCAATTTTCAAATTTTCAAATTGCCACATTTTCAAATTAAATTAATGTTCCGCCCACTCAATTTTGCTAAGGTCGACGCCTTCTTTAAACATTTCCCACAGCGGAGAAAGTTCGCGAAGATGGGTAACCGATTTTTTGGTTACCTCAATGGCATAATCTACTTCTTCCTCAGTAGTGAACCTGCCTAAACCAAAACGTATGGAAGAATGTGCCAGGTCGTCAGACAAGCCTAAACTTTTTAAAACATACGATGGCTCCAGCGAAGCAGAAGTACAGGCCGAACCTGATGAAACCGCGAGATCTTTCATCGCCATCATTAAGCCTTCGCCTTCCACATATTTAAACGAAATATTTGCTACATGCGGTAAGCGGTGTTCCGTATTTCCGTTTACGTAGCTTTCTTCCAGTTCCAGCAATGAATTCTGTAGTTTATCGCGCAAAGCAGATAAGCGCTTTGCTTCCTCCTCCATTTCGAGGCCACACAGTTCACAGGCTTTTCCCAAACCAACAATGCCCGGCACATTTAAGGTGCCTGAACGCATGCCGCGCTCGTGACCGCCGCCATCCATTTGCGCAGTAACTTTAACCCTCGGTCCCTTGCGGCGAACATATAATGCCCCAACACCTTTGGGACCGTATATTTTATGTGCGGATAATGCCAATAAATCTATATGATCAGTGTTCACATTAACCGGTATCTTTCCAACTGCCTGCACAGCGTCAGTCATAAACAAAGCGCCATATTTATGGGCAATCGCCGCGATTTCTTTTATAGGTTGTATTACGCCGATCTCGTTATTACCATACATTACCGAAACTAAAATGGTGTCGTTGGTCATGTTTTTTTCAAGCAAGGCCAGGTCGAGGAGGCCATCTTCCTTTACGGGAAGGTAAGTTACCCTACCACCCATTTTTTCAACATGCTTGCAGGCGTCAAGTACTGCTTTATGTTCGGTCACGGTGGTAATAATATGGTTACCTTTTTCTTTATACATTTCAAATACCCCTTTAATGGCCAGGTTATCTGATTCTGTAGCCCCCGATGTGAAAATAATTTCTTTTTCGCTTGCGCCAATTAGTTTAGCTACCTGTTCGCGTGCATAGTCAACAGCTTCTTCGGCAACCCACCCGAAAGGATGGTTACGGCTAGCTGCATTACCAAATTTTTGTGTAAAATAAGGCAGCATTGCTTCCAGTACCCGCGGGTCCATCGGCGTTGTGGCGTTATTATCCAAGTATATCGGAAGGTTCATATTCTCTTATTTTTTAACAAAAACAAAGTTAAGTAGTTTTTATTTAAAATCATTCAAAATAAGGAGAAAATATTATCTCCCGGTATTAATTTACAATATTTGGACATGAACAGGATAGAGCACATAGGTATAGCGGTAAATGATTTGAAAACAGCATGCGGCACCTATGAGCAGCTATTAAACACAACAGTTTATAAGACGGAAGAAGTGCCTTCTGAGGGTGTTATAACAGCATTTTTACAATGCGGACCCAATAAAATCGAGTTGCTGGAAGCAACAAACCCCGACAGCCCAATAACAAAATTTATAGCCAAAAAAGGGGAGGGGGTACATCATATAGCTTTTGAAGTGGATGATATTAAGGCAGAAATGGCACGGCTAAAAGGTGAGGGTTTCGTACTACTGAATGACGAGCCCAAGCTTGGCGCTGATAATAAATTGGTTTGTTTTGTGCACCCGAAGGGGGTGAATGGGGTTTTGGTGGAGTTGGTGCAGGTGATTAGTTAGCAGTTTGGAGTTGGCAAGTTGCAGTTTTATTTTGAGTTTTAAAATATAAAACTCCGTTAATAAAATACAAATGCAGTTTATTTGTACATAACTTGCGTTAGTGATAGGAGCGGATACCGGCCTGTGAATAAGGCCTGAAGGCGTATGAGCGGTTAGCACGGCCCGCAGGGAACGCCCAAATTCTTAACTTACCACAAACTTAAAATTCGAGAAGGGTAGCCACTGAGGTGGCAAAATATCCAGCTGATATGTGTTCTACAAAGCGGTAGCCCCCCTGGGGCAGTCAGTAAGTTAAGGAAGCATGATTATTTAGCCCCCACTAATCCGATAGCTATCGGGTCTCCCCCGATCGGGGATACTTTAGCTTCGCTGACGTAGATTTCTTTAAGTCTCCCCTACCCGGGAGGACCCGATAGCTGTCGGGTCAACTACTTTCCATCCTTTTTGGTGGTAATAAACAAAACGCCGTTCTTGGCCTTGTCACCATATTTTTTGGTCATATCTTCGCCCAATTTTACCATCACATCTTCAATATCCGCAGCAGAAAGCTTTTTTAGATCGCGCTCGGTCGCTTCTTTGCCGTCAATCATAATCATTTTTTCAGAAAGATGGTTAATACTTGTCTCGTTGTTAAATTTCAAACCGTTTATCGTCAATGCTTTTGGGGCAAAAGCATAGGTGCGATTTTTGAATAAGAAAATAGAGTCTTCCTGTTTTTTTAACCTGGAAAGTTTTCCTAAGAAAAGGGTATCGTTTTTTCGGATACGGCCCCGGAATGAAAAAGTCATAGCAGAATCAGAATCCCTGAACCTATTGCGAAGCGAATCATTACCAATTATCACAACTTTGCCCTTGCCAAAAGACAAGTTTTGTGACCCTTTTACGTAAATAGCCCGTTGCCTGGCCCTATTCCAAATAGATTTAGCTCCGACAGTATCGAAAATAATCGTATCCGTACTATTTCCCTTTAACGTGTATGAAATGCCATTTACAGACATACTTTTTACACGGACTATGTTCTTCACGTTATCTATTTTTTCTTTGAATTTTTTACCCGCTTCCGAGTCGTTTGTCGTTACAAACAGGACATTGTTATCGTCGGGCAAACTAATGATCTTTTTTGCCCGTTCGGCCGACAAAATTTCAATACTGTACATACGGTCTGGATCAATTGCCTTAAAATCTTCCTTGCTTGCCCTTATTCCGTTTATTACGTAGGTCAAGGAATCGGGATGATGTGATGTAATAACAGAGACACCACCTTTTTGAATAGTATCTAAAGTTTTAGCAGCAATTCTATTTCCTTTTTTATTTAAAACAGGCAAAATCGTCTGGCTGTTATTTTTGTAGCCAATAATATTACCAGTTTTAACTTTAGCCATTACCGTTGTATTTGCATTGCTTATTTTTTTGTGCAACGCTGCTTTTGAGATACTAAAAACGAGTAAAAGCACAACTACGGCAGGTATCAAAAACGCATAGCGCGTTAAATTGAATTTTGAAGATCTTTTAGCGTTCATCATAATTATTCTTTTTTTAATGGTTGATATATTAAAATGGTTAACTATTCCCGGTGATGAAGTATTAAAGCTTACGTTCACCAGGCTGTACTGGTATTGTTTGGTGTCTATCCCGGTATTCAATATTTTTCGGTCGGTAATGAATTCAATATTTTCCCTTACGGCTTTTTTCATCAGCCATACACCGGGATTGAACCAATAGAATATAGTGCTCAGTTCGGCAAGCAGTATATCTAAGGTATGCCATTCGTTGATGTGCACCTGCTCATGCAATAAAATGGCTTTGAGGTCGTCAGGTGTATGATTGGCCGGATTTAAATAAATACTTTTCCAGAAAGAAAAGGGGCCTGATCCGCTTTCAACTACCCGGACCTGATGACCAAAAATCAGAGACGTTTTGGAATTGTGGTACAGCCGATATAGCGAATACATCTGCACCAGTAAGCGCGCTGCGAGCAATGCGGCGCCGGTCCAAAAAATAACCTCAGCCCAATACCAATAATTTATCGGGGCAACCGGCCTGATAAAAGTTTCTGCCGGCGACTGCCAGTTAAGGACCACAGCTTGTACCGGTTTTGACAGTTGCTGGTGCCGCTCTGCAAATCCCGAAAGATTGAACTGCGGGTAGATTGAAGAAAATAAAATGGCTATGATAAGGTATATCCGGTTAAGGGTATAAAAGGTGAGGTGCCTCAATACCAGGTAATAGCCTCCGCAAAATAGCAGCAGGGCCACATTTACCTTCAGGAGAAAAATAAAAAGGGCTGGCATGTTTTCAGAATTTAAGGTTTTTCAATAAGTTTTATAATCTCTTTCAGTTCGTCTGCACTGATCTTTTTTTCATTGGCAAAAAAAGTAACAAGGTCTTTATATGAGTTTTGAAAATAATCGCATACAAAACCGCTCATAAACTTCTTCTTGTATTCTTCCTCTTGAATAACAGGAGTATAACGAAAAGAATTGCCCAGTTTTTCGCCTTGTAAAAACCCTTTCCGTTCCAGGTTTTTGATAGTTGAAGCAAGCGTAGTATAGGGAGGTTTGGGTTCCTGCAGCAAGTCAAGAAAATCTTTTATAAACCCGGTTTCACATTGCCATACGGCCTGCATGGCTTCTTCTTCTTGTTTCGATAACTTTTCCATTTTAATTACGAATATTTCGTAAATCTACGACTTATTCGTAATAAAACAAATTTTATACAAAAAAAATTTAGGGTTTATTCCTGACCAGAAAAGAATCAGGTTGTTTTACATTTAAATTACATTTGTAACTAAAAATTTACTTTCAAGTTTTTAGATATATTATTAAAAAATTAAAACTAATGCTTTACATTAGATGAATATTCATGACATTATGTTGATCAATAGAAAAATTTTAATCACATTAGGCTTAGCCTCCGTAGTTTCGCTGGTTGCCCTTACGTCAATGGCGCCTCAGCAGGAAGGGCCTCAAAATCTGAAAGTTCTGCCAAAAAGTCTTACCGACCAGCAAGTACACAAGTTAATGCGTGAGTGGGCAGGTTCTTTAGGGGTACGTTGTGATTTTTGCCATGCGCCTGCCGCTTCCGGAAAAGGCTTGGATTTTGCAAGTGACGCCAAACCCGAAAAAGAAACGGCCCGGCACATGTACAAAATGATGAATAAGATCAATCAAAAATATTTTGAAGCAAAAAAGGATTCCCTGGGAATGGTGATGCACACCGGTATAAACTGCTATACCTGCCATCGCGGTAATCATCATCCCGAAGTTAAACTTCCGGAAATGGGCAGGGGTCCCGGTGGCCCTCCTCCTGGCCCTGGTGGCCCTCCTCCTGGCGCGGGCGGTCCTCCTCCGGGTCCCGGTGGTCCGGGTGCGCCGCCAAAGCAATAGGTTAAATAATACGAACACCCTTTTTTTAAAAAGGGTGTTTTGCTTTAAACATATATGATTGAAAGCACAACTACAATACGTGATTCCACCGAAGATGATCTTCCGGCCATTCTCGAAATTTACAATGATGTTATATTAAACACCACCGCTGTTTATAGCGAAAAACCGCATACCCTTCAAATGAGAAAAGACTGGTACCTCGACAGGGTCAATAATAACTTCCCGGTTTATGTAGCGGATGCAGGCGGAAAGATAGAGGGGTTCTGTAGTTTTGGTCATTTCAGGGTTTGGCCATGCTATCGTTATACTGTAGAAGTTTCGGTGTATGTAGAAACTTCCTGCAGGGGTAAAGGAATAAGCAAAAAATTATTGGGCGCCCTCGTTAACCGCGCAAAGGAAATGAATATACATGCTGTTATAGCCGGTATAAGCGCGGATAACGAAATAAGCCTTAACCTGCACAAATCTTTTGGCTTTGCGGAGGTGGCCCATTTTAAAGAAGTGGGATTTAAATTTAACAAGTGGCTTGACCTTAAATTCTTAGAATTGCTATTGAGCAATTAGTCAGCCATTTTGATTACACCCTTTTAACATATTTTTTGTACAAATGCTCCAAATAACCCACACTCACGAAATCAAGAAATTTCCAGTGAGGGTAACGGGTCCTTTGCAGGTATTTTAAAAAGCTAAAAATCAATACACCAAGTAATAATAGCAACCCGAGCACCATTAAAATAATCAACGATAATAAATAAATATTCATATACTAATTATTAAGATGTTTTTAATTCGATTTTCGTGTTATTCAATACTTTTACGCAATACAAACTATTTGAGTTACAATTAATTTTTATTTTAATTACGAATATACATGTTTTATCAATAGTTAATATATTCCGATAATATATGCAAAAAATTCTCATAGCAAACCGGGGCGAAATAGCTTTAAGGGTAATGCGGTCAGCGCGTGAAATGGGCATTAAAACCGTGGCCGTTTACTCCGAGGCCGATCGAAATGCACTACATGTACGATACGCCGATGAAGCTGTTTTCATTGGGGAAGCCCCTTCAAGTCAATCATACCTCAATGGTGAAAAGATAATAGGTGCCTGTCTGAAAACCAGGGCCCAGGCAATACATCCCGGATATGGGTTTTTAAGCGAAAACCCTGCTTTTGCGAGGCAGGTTATGGAGGCAGGGCTAATATTAATAGGACCATCGCCTAAGGCAATGGAAATTATGGGGAATAAACTCTCGGCCAAAGCCGCAGCACTGAAGTATAACATTCCAATGGTGCCCGGAACGGAAGAAGCAATTTCGGATATAAACGAAGCCAAATTGCGCGCCATTGAAGTAGGGTTCCCTATACTTATCAAGGCAGCTGCCGGTGGCGGCGGTAAAGGGATGCGTATAGTTGAGAATGAAAATGAGTTTGAGGAGCAAATGCAGTTGGCGGTTTCCGAAGCGACATCGGCATTTGGTGATGGTTCGGTATTTATAGAACGTTATGTTTCTTCGCCACGGCATATAGAAATCCAGGTGCTTGGCGATGCACATGGAAATATTGTACATCTGTTTGAACGGGAATGTTCAGTACAAAGGCGGCATCAGAAAGTGATTGAAGAGGCGCCTTCATCTGTATTAACTCCGCAAATAAGGGATAAAATGGGCCGGTGCGCGGTTGACGTAGCCCGTTCCGTTAACTATACAGGGGCCGGCACCGTTGAATTTATAATGGATGAATATTTAAACTTCTATTTCCTGGAGATGAACACCCGACTACAGGTAGAACATCCGGTAACTGAACTCATCACAGGGATTGACCTGGTAAAAGAACAAATCAGGATAGCAAGGGGCGAACCGATAAGCTTCAGACAGGAGGACCTGAAAATCACTGGTCATGCCATTGAATTGCGCGTTTATGCCGAAGACCCTGACAGTAACTTTCTACCCGACATTGGCACATTGGAAACTTATGTTACCCCACAGGGCCCAGGCGTAAGGGTTGACGACGGCTTTGAACAGGGCATGGAAATACCGATTTATTACGACCCGATGATTGCAAAATTGATAACATTTGGAAAGGACCGGAATGAAGCCATTCAACGCATGGTACGTGCTATCGACGAATACCGGATAACCGGGATAACCACCACATTGGGTTTCGGTAAATTTGTAATGCTGCATGAAGCCTTTACATCGGGTAAATTTGACACCCATTTTGTAAAGAAATATTTTACGCCAGGTTCATTAGAAAATGAAAGTGAAGATGAAGCGCTGATTGCGGCACTGGTGATGGAAAAGTTGTTGAGCGAACGGCAACCTAACACCTCAGAAGCTGTAAATGCCGAAGTTTCAGATTGGGTGAAGAACAGGAAGGTATTTTAGGTATCTGATGACGGGACTTGAAATTATGAATACTTTTGGTTACCCGATTGAGCGTTTTGCAGTAATAAATTCAAACATTTTTATTTTTTATCGCTTATGCTTTTAAACAATAAATGGATCGGAAAAAGGAGGACAACGCTTCAGTATTTGAAAAAGTAAGTAATGCCATTAGTGTATACAGCGGCAGTTCGCCAGTTTTTTTGACTGCGGCGGGATTAATTTTAATTTGGGGTATAACCGGGCCCATTTTTCATTATTCAAATACCTGGCTGCTTATTGCAAATACAGGCACCTCTATTATTACTTTTCTGATGGTTTTTTTAATCCAGAAATCGCAGAATAAAGAATCCATCGCGGTTCAGTTGAAGCTTAATGAATTAATAGCGGCGAGCAACCAGGCCAGCAACAGGCTTTTGAATATACAAGATCTTAGCGAAAGCGAGTTAAACAAACTTTATGAACATTACCGCACCCTGGTAGAGTTGACTCAAAAAGCCCAATCAAACACGCAGAGCCACTCAGTTGAAGATGCTATTGAATCTGTTAAAGACGAAATTGATGAAGATTTAAAAGCCTGATGGTCAGAAATCGAAGTAGAGACGTGATGCTTCACGTCTCCGAAAGTAT
>Ga0302185_10002035_pt1 | contig 13619 bp, 7 predicted proteins | sample II_Bog_E1_1_FD_200231 | JGI IMG/M metagenome (GOLD analysis project Ga0302185, IMG submission 200231) | Peat permafrost microbial communities from Stordalen Mire near Abisko, Sweden - II_Bog_E1_2 | ecosystem: Environmental > Terrestrial > Soil > Wetlands > Peat | place: Sweden: Abisko, Stordalen... | reverse complement strand
GTAAACTTTTATAGACCAAACTATTTAATGGCCTGATTGCAGGATAATCATTCATTTATAATTGTGAAGATTGTGTGATGGGCAACAGTAATAACCCTAAGTATGTACTGCAGAAGGGAGAAGGCTACCGCATCACCAGTGTCAAACCGAACAGCCCTTTTCATGGCAAAGTCGACTAATTTTTCGATTTTATCCTTGAAGTCATAGCTTCAGAACCTGAAAAAGAGAAACCAACTGATATACTGGATAAACTTTCGAATGAGCCTATAAGAAAAGCACCTCAGCCACTTCTGCACATTCTAAACGAAAATATCGATAAGGTTGTCAAGGTGAAGATCGTCAGTACTAAATATAGAAAGATGCGCACTATCGAAATCACTCCTAATAACAAATGGAATGGCAACAATGATTTGATCGGAGTGACTTTAAGACGAGAGAAGTACGATTAAGCATTTAACACGTATTACCCTGTGACGGCCATTCAAAATAATTCACCAATCAAAAAGGCCGCCATTACTGAAGGACAGTATCTGATCGGATGCTCGGAGTTTATCTATACTTCCATCGACGCTTTTATTGAGGGAATCTACTAACGATTTTTTGATAAGGAGAATAAGGAGAAAACAGTGCATTTGATCATCTATGATATACCAACTGATACACTCGCTGTTAAGGAAGTTACACTGAAACGTGGCTGGGGCGGAAAGGGTATATTGGGCTGTGACTTCTTGCAGGGGATGCTGAACAAATTTCCTTTAAATCTCGAAGAGCAGAGAGCATAGATGCTGACCAAGTAAAAGCATAAAAAATAAATCCAAAAATTGCGAAACTAGTTGGGAGAATGTGACGGTGCCAGCAAATCTCTGGTCGAATCTCTACAAAACCAGCGCAGTAAGAAAGGTAGACAGTATAAAAGTATCAAGAATATACTAAATGTTGATATTCCGGATCTCAGCAAATTATAAGTTATAAATAACAACCCCCTTCCTTGTGAAAATCACCCACATCCCTAACAGAAGTTAATACAATAGGCATCAGTTTAATAAAATATTAACGCTCCTGATATCCGCACCAACAAGAGAATCGGCACCCTTGAGTCAAGAGTCGCTCAGTTAGAACAAACTCTTGTCTCAGTCAAGTAATACCTTTAGGGGTTAGAGCAGGCTTAGACTTAGGAATGAGTTGATATTATGAATGCCATCATATTTATCTATTATATTTTAAAATCCACTCGGGAAGCAACAGTTGTCATGACGACCCCTTCTCCTCCACTCCCGCAGGAAACTTAACTAAAAATTCGATTCACGCCCTTTATTGTCACCATAGCCATCATCGTCTCTTTCGGATCTTTCAACATTGGCTTTTCGATGGTGTGCATAACCATGCTTTAGCAACAAATTAAATCAGCCAATAGCCTAGAAAATGATCAAGTGCAATACTATCTTTCGCTGGCTACCTCCATGCTGCCTCTAGGGGCTATAGCAGGTAAATCTTATCTGAGTAAGGATGCTTCCTTTTGCGATATCTCAACAAATTAGGAGAGAATCGTGTAATGATAATAACTGACTATATCACCATCATTAGCTCGCTGATATTGGTTTCCACCTTAAGGATTTAATCGGTTTGTTTAGGAAGATTCTTGATGGGAATCGCTTGTGGCTTATCAGCGAGTATCATCCCTCCATATCTGATTTCACTCTCGCCGCTGGAGTGGATCGGTTTCATGGGATCTTTGCACCAGCTACTAATAACAATCGGGATGGGATTCGCCTATCTCGTAGGCCAAAAACTGTAGTTTATTGATTTGTTCCACCTGAAGAGTTGGCAATCCTACCTAATGACGCCCATCTTCTACTCTATCGTGAGATTAGTCGTGCTGCATCTCTTTCGGTACTCTTAGTTACATGCAGATTCGACTCTCTCTAGAAATATTACTAGAACAACAACACAGCTAAACTCAAATAGTACATGAAACTCTTTTATAACAAGGTGGATCTCGAACAACTAGTTAAAATTAAAAAGTTTTCCAAATAAATCGTACACTCCGAACAAGACAAATCCCATAGTAATTAAAATGTTGTTTACATCTTTGGATTTCCGAAAAAAATATTTCAGATTTCAATGGCCATCCTGATTCTGAATCAGCTTTCAGGTATTAACGCTATTCTTCTGTACGCCAAACAGCTCTTTATGAAAATATCCGAGTATGATGAAGACAAATCCAATTCCTACCTGCTTATTCTTGGAGCAATACAAATATTAGCCACATTTGCGGGAGGATGGCTTGCCAATGAGTACGGGCGCAAAAAGACACTTATTAATGGGGGAATGCTGGTCACGGGAGTGCTTTTTCTTGTGTTTATCACTTATAGTTGGGATCAGAAACAATCTAAATTGCTTGTGCTGCTGATATTGACCTATATCATTGGATACTCAATGTCAATCGGATCAACCTCGATGATTTATTTAGCTGAGCTGCTGCCTGACCTGTCGATCATCATAATGATATATTGGGGAATGACATTACTGGCTTCTCTAACATCACAAATAATTCTAAACGCTTTCGGCATTAGTATAACATTCTTGATGTTTGGTTTAATCAACGTGGTCTGCCTCTGGTACATGCGCTCGAGCATGGTGTAAAGCCAATAAAAAAGTCGAAAGCAGTTGGTGAATGAATATCTCTGGGACAACAAAGACGTGGGTGATTTACAAGAGTACAAGATAATGAGTTTATCAATGGAGGACAACAACAGTCTGATCTAGAACTAACGTTGACTTTATGATTGTTTATAGCTGGCAGGAACTTATTTACCGGATTGACATTAAATATATATAGTTCTATAATTTAAATCGAATGTAGCATTTATCTGGCACGCACAAAATGCTAATCTTATTCATCCCTATCGTGGTCTCTCTCTCCTCGTTAGTGATGGGGTATTTCATCGTTTACTTTACAATGTTGGAAGAATACATTCAGGATTATCATCAATACTCCAGCGAAGAACTAGAATTGTACTTTACTATCACATATACTCTATTGCCTATTGGAGCCTTTATATGTAACTCTTCTCCTATGCAGCTGCTTTCTTTTACGATGCGTTTTTAACACATTATGGAGAGAATAAAATTTTAAGAATATTGGATTGTTTGGGAATTGTTGCCATTCTTATGCAGGTGATTAGTATATATACCCCTATTCTTTGTCTGTCACGCTTTATGATGGGAATATTTTGTGGGTTTACGAGTGGAGTTGTTCCTTCCTATATAATCTCCATATCTCCCAGCTTTACAAGTGGTATAATTGGAACTTTTAGTCAGCTATCCATCGTTATGGGGATGGCTTTCGCTTATTACATGGGACAATTTCTCGATAACACCTCTTTTAACGATGAAACTGCTTTGCGTTTATTCATTGGAATGCCGATTGTGTGCCTTATTGCACACATGATATTATTGTACCTATTTCCCTTCGATAATATCGAAAGACTCATAAACCGAAGGGACAACATTACAGTGAGGAAGTACCTCATTATGGTATATGGCAAAAAATGGAGAAATTTTGAACAATAAATCCGCGAATATAAGATGCTGCCAGTTAAAGTTGAATAACCCAAATAAAATTAAAATTAAGAGGCTGCTTAAGACAAGCCAAGAATAGACTGCAAGAAGATAAAACCAAAAATATTTGCAATTCTGTTAGCTATTACAAGTCAAGCCACCGGCATCAATGCTTTATTGTAGTATGCTAAACAACTCTTTATGGTCATTTAAAATGGGGACTAGGCTGAATCAGATGCAAGTGTGCTCATTCTCGGTGTATTTCAGGTCATCGTGACACTGGCGAGTGGTTTTCTGATTAATCGTTTTGGTCGCAGGCCAATGATGCTAATCGGGGAAGGAATAGTGGTGGTTGCTCTATTTTTGGGTTTTATCATAACATTACTGATAGAATAGCATGAATTCATCACAATTTTTATTGTTTTCTTGCATGTATTAGGGTTCAGCATTTCGCTTGGTCCAATTCTAATGCTCTACTCTGTATAAGCTCTTGAAAGTTTGCAATTGGTTATCATCGTATATTGGGGCTTGGTCACTGTTGTTACTTTTATCTCTGATTTTTTGATTTAACAGATGGATGTCGCTTATATGTTTCTTATTTTTGGCATTAGCTCCCTTCTATGCTTCGTCTTTATGTATTTTAATCTCATAGAAACTAAGAACGTGTCGCGAAAAAAAATAAGAGAGCTGATTGAGGGCACCACAATGCAATGGGAAAATTCAGTGGTGAAGTTTCGAACGTGGGTTGAGAGTAAATATCCTAAAGTTTAGGCGCCAGCTCCCTAAGTGTGATTTGTGTAAATTATTACAATAATTAATAAATGCTAATTCTATCCGATTTTAAAAGATTGTCCAATCGTCATCCAATCCGACATGTCTCCCTATATTATTCAAATCCAATATGTTAATTCTGTCCTCAATCGTCTATATCCTGGGAGTGAATATCCATTAATCCTATTATTTTGATATATTTTCGAATCATTATGAGCCAATCATAATTCAAATTTAAATCAAATGCAAATTCACCTCCATTTTTTGTATTATTTTGGTGGCAACCATGTCCGAAAACATAGAATTAGAAGCACTTACCCGCTCTCTCAACCAGATTGTCAGCACTCTCACCGATCTCATCAGCAAGTCTAAGTCTCCTTCTCTTATTGCGGAAGAGGTACCCCGCGTCAAAAAAACAGCTGATATGACCTATCATGATTTTTTGATTAAGGCATTGAGTGTACGCCCCGCGCTTGAAGCTCCAACTAAAAAGCAGAGCTACCGACTACAAGAGGATCTCGAGCTGCTGCTTGATCTATCCGCCTATACAGTAATTACAAACAAATGTTTTGAAGAAATTGTAGCAAAGAAAAAAATACTTCGTACTTTGGATAGTCTCAAGTCAAGATACAATGACTATCTCTCCAAAATTGGAGAGGCAGAAATGAAGAAAATTGTGGCATGGGTGGAGAAGGAAGGAGTCGACGGTTATCTCTATTTTGAAGATAATGAACTCAAAATTAGTCTTACTGACCCTAAGGATTAAAAACGAGTCGAACCCAAAAAGGAAGAGAAGAAGGAGGAGAAGAAGAGATCAAGAGCACCTTCTTTGGAATCAAGTGAAAAGAAGTTCGACAAGAAGAAAGAGCAGAAGGAGCAGCCCAAGAAGACCATTCCTATCAATTGCAAAAATCTCAACGATATCTTAAAACTCTATTCCAAGATGGTCAACGTGCCCATCAAAGTTCTTCTCTAGAGACTTGACCAAGTTTCTGGTGATTTTTTGCAACTCGATAACTTCATTGAGACGAAGGATACCAAAATACTATGGAGCCCGGAGGAAGATGACATTTTGCGAAAGGGTGGAGTTGAGGTGGATTTGCTCAGAAAATATCGTGGAGTTGGTGTGGATGCACGCAAGAAGTATCTGGGAATCAACTGATAGATTGATCTTTAAAATTCATTTTAAGCGATATGTAGATGAGCATTTCATAACATATTTATCATCTCTATTTTGATTTAGTATCAAATTATGTTTTTTTTTTTTTAGAATATATTCAATAGATTGACTAAAACAATGGAATAATCGAGAATGTGAGGAGTAATTTAATCCCTGGGGTTGAAGCCAATAGATTTCAGGCGTTATGATATTTTCATGTTTTGTTTCTTATTCTCGAAGATGATCAGATTTTATTATAATGGCTAAATCTTAAAAATAGTAGAGGAGAGGGAGAGACGAGACAATGAAAAAATAGAAAAAAGCCAAGAAGGAGAAGAAGAAACATTCGTAGCACAAACATAAGCATAAACATAAACATAAGCAGTCATCCTCATCTTCGCATACTCACAAAAGATCTTCTTCCAATCAGTCATCTTCCAAAAATGATGACCCTACTCAAAAGAAGCCTGTGATTGATGCTGGAGGATTTTAACTTTCAGAAGCAAAACCCCTTACAATTACTTAACACATCAGAAAAAACAAGATAAACGTCAATCTCCTGACGAGTATAGAATCTTTAATACAGACATAATAAGCGATCACAAGAAAATAAACAGAAAACTCGATGCGGAATAAACCAGCCGAGCCGCCAGTAAATTTAAATAAAATTTCACAGAAGAAATCAAACCTATCACTATGAGCGCCTATCTCAGTAATGAAGCTTTGCAAAAGAAAGTTAGCTCTAAACAGTTGAAAGGATTAATGCAGTGTTCTATTTGCGAAGTCACTTTTCAAGAAGGTCGAGATTTGGAAGAGCATATGCTGACACATAATTAATGATATCTCTTTACACCTATCTATTGAGTTGATATCCTTTTTTATAATTTGCTCATAATCACAACAAAGAATTATATCAATAACACAATGTTATAAGATAGATATAAAGGAACTCTCCAAGAGGGATAAACGAAGAAGGGAAACATTTAACTTTTAATATTTAAAGAATAAGAAAAACAAACTAATGGGAAAGTTTAGAATCATCATTAAACTTGTATTTCAACCATAACAAAACAATTTATTTTAATTATGTTATAGATTTCATTCTTATATTTTAAATATCTGATGCTTATGAATTTTGATGTAGATATGAATCATTCATTTTTTAAACTTAACAAACCTGAGACTTGAAATAATGATATTGCTTGATTTTGCATTTTTTGATGTGTTTTTTCTCTCCAATTGTTTATTTATTGTTATGTTTTTGCTTGAAATTTTTCTCGAAATTTGAGTTTTAGCCCTTTAAATTAAATTTCATATTACATTTAATCTTCATAAGTTCCTTCAACGTATGTGGTATAGTAGGTGTCTGATCCCATTTCACTATTATTATCAAATTAATATTAAATTAAATAATACTATTTAGCTGATATAGTTCACAGATAATTATATGAGACTTTCCTACATTTTTAACTATCAATCAATTTTTTTACATAATCACATCAAAATGATGATATCTAGTTTCCAAGATCAATGTAACTAAAGGGTGAAATGTAAATTTTAAATTTTGTATAAAAATATAATATAAACAAAATTACCACCTACTTTATATGTTCAGACCTTTGCTTAAAGCAAGTAATAAATCTATGGTAATTGATGAATTAGTTGTACAGAGGTAAGTTAATAGTTATTTATTGAATTATAGTTAGTGGTAATTTTTCATAAAATTTTTATTTCATTCCCACGAAGTGAATTGCTATTTACATTGCAAGATTCTATTTTCATACTCCTTTTGTGGTTTATATCAATAATACAATGTTATAAAATAGATATCAAAGAACTTTCAAAGAGGGATAAATTTTAGGAAACAAGAAAATCTCAAGCTTAAAAAATATCATAAGTCTTGAATATTTTAAAAGTTAAAAAAAAAAAAAATAAGTCTTGAATAATTAATTATAAATTAAAATACTTATTTATAAATATGCAAATGTTTACACATCAAGCAACTCTAATTCACATCAAAGATGCTATCCTTTATGGAGAAAATTAATTTTTTCCAAAAGCTGAGCATCCAATCGTTAGGAATAGACAATGGGAATCTTTTTTGGATTCAAGAAATCGAAAATTTAAAGAAGGCTTATTGAATGAGCCAACATTTACTTAAGCTACAGCTTTAATTTTAAGGACATACTTGGTTTAAGCAGGCTACGAATTATCTTTTCTAAATGACATTTGGAGGATTTTAATATAGTCTGATGGAGGACACTTCAAAAATCATTTTGATTATCCTAAAGAAGGAACAGACTATATTCATTTTGCTATTGCGAATTAAGTTTTAATTCCACCACTTTAGCTTTGCGATTATTAAGGTAGAGTTTTAAAAATCAAAGATCTTGAGATTACTCCTAACAAAAAGCTATGGACACATGTAATAATTTCAATTGGAACAATTCATTCTTGTAAGCAAAGCGATTGACAAAAGAGTGACATATGTCAAAGAATTATTCATTAAACAATTATAAAGCATGAGCTATCAGCAACCTTTTATTAACACATAAGGGCCTTGTTATAAACCTTGATTTATATCTTACCTAAATTGTTTGAATTTTATGTTATCATTTTAAACTTCATAAAAACGTGTTTTTGTTATGTCATCTTTATTTATTTAGTTATTTATTTATTTAAATATTTATTTATTATCTTACCTGTCTTTTTCATTTCCACATGAGTTCTGATTTACATATTCATACCTTTTTGGGATTATATTCCTACAATCTTATAAGATAAATATCAAGGAAGTCTAAAAGGATCTATAATTTTAAAATAATACTGATCATTAAATTTTGTTCTAATTTTTATTAGCATGAACAAGAATAATTATTATAATACTATCAATAGTCATGGGGTGCGATCAACCTGCAAACGCAATCTAACCACCTAAATTTTATTCTGTACATGAAAGCGCCAAACCAACTCAAATAATGGTGCAATCAGATGCCGAGGCTATGAAAGAAAAAAATGAACTTTAAACTCAAATTATAAACTTAAAAAAGTTAGCTTCTTTTCAATAAGATGAAATCAAGCATTTGAGTCAAACACAAATTGACCAAAAGCCACAATAACTAATAAAAACCTTTGATAAAACATAATACAAAAGAAAGTGCTAAAACGCGAAAAATATGAGAAGCAACGAAGTAAAAAAATAACTGATGAGGTTGCCGAATCTTGGAGACTCGGTTTTAAAGTTAAAATATCTATGTTCTACATGCTAAAACTCTTGGGAATCAATGGCACTAAAATTTGTGGCTCCGATTAATTTTATTGATGAGATGGATTTTTGTGACTTTTGCAATGGAACTGGAGTAAAATATTTTACTGAGATAAACCGTCAATTTTAATGTTTTCAGTGCAAAAAAAAGTAAGGCTTGTTGGAGATTAGAGGTATGTGAAAAATGTTTTGGAAAAGGAGGGTCCGTTGGATATCCAAAATTTAATTTGGAAGAAATTTGGTAATCCTGTAATCATTGATTGACTTTTATTTGTATTGTACGATTCAAGGTTTATTTTAATTTAGATATTTTAATTCCTATCATACCTTTTTTGGCACTATATCAATACTACAATGCGAAAAGATAGATATCAAGGAACCCTAAGAGGGATAAACTAATTGTTGAAAATTAATAGTCTTTAAATAATAACAATAAAATATGCTTTTAATAGATAATTTTTATTATTAATATTCTTTAAATATAATTTATTAACTTACTTTCACACATACCATTATGGTGTCTATTCTTAATTTAATTTAATTTTCTTTTTCTTTAAATATTAAAAGAACATTTTTGGAATGATTTGAACCATAATATCGAATCTTATAATATCATAATAATTAATTAATAATCTATGTCTGATTAGGTCAAAATGTTTGGGGTTGCAGCATTGATAGGAGTTACTCTATATGGAGTTTATAGGCTTTTATCATAAAAATGTGAAAAATGCGGATCATTAAATTCCTATAAATTACTCACTAGTACCAAAAAAAATGCTGCCTTAACAAATAGGCCCGCCAACATTCGTTAATATAAAACAATCAATGGCAAACAATAATATTTTGATTTTTCTTATCAACAAATGAAATTAGTAACTGTTTATGAGAACTAATTTGGCTGTAAAAAATGTCATCATAAAAAGTATAAGAATAGTCAAGTTTAAACTTCGAATTTTGAAATTCCCATTCCCCAAAACGGCTCATGATTTGGCAATTAAATAATACATTTTATAATCATTAAGCACCAATTTTTTTATTTGATTTCTTATAAACTCTGCGCTTCTGTGTTTAGGCATATCAATGATTAAAAATATACTCAATTAAATTTTAATTTTATAAAAATTCAACAAATTGGAGATAAAAATTCAAACTATAAAACCAGTGGCTTAAGAAATAATTTGGATTTAATTGAATCAAATAAATATTATTTTTCCATCCCCACGAAGTGAGTTGCTATTTACATTGGTTCTATATACCCTTTTTGGGATTATATCAATAATACAATGCTAGAAGATAGATATCAAGTCACTCCAACAGGGATAAACTAGATTTAATAACGCTTTTATCTCAAACTTTCAAAATTATTTTTTAGTGAATAAGATATAAAAATTCTATTAAAAAAATACATGAATGCACTCAAACACAATAACTCTTAAATTAAAAGTAAACTCATCTGCCATGGAACTTGGGAAATAAATTGTTTTTAACAGATTGCGCGCTAATCGTCGAATGCAGGAGCCTTTTAGAATAGTTTATGCTCAAAACCACGATTAACGAAGTTCCCAAAAATCTTGAATTTTTTTGTTAGGATTTAAACCAAGTCTTCGAATTAATTACAGACAGCGATGCTCTGATTCTTGCAAACGAAAAGTTGGATGTTCGATGTACAGTAGGTAAAATAAAAAAGAAACTCAACATTGAAATTGATAAAGTTCCTCTTTCTCTTGAAGATCAATTACTAAACAAAAAGAAATTATTGGCTCAAAAATAAACCAAAATAACTCATCAATTTGCCGAAATTACCTAACTTCGAAAGCAATTATTGAAAATAAAAGAAGTTGATGCTGGATAAATTAATATACTCAAAAATGAGTTAGTTGCAGAGAAAGGTAAAGTGAAAGAACTAACTGAAACAATTGAAGAATTTAACAAGGATTATGTTAACTGCACCAATTGGCAATGTAGAGCAGCGATTGCTAAAAAGAATATAAAATACCACAAACAATGGCGTTCTGGGATAATTTGCGATTAATAATGTCGTTATTGATTTGTTTGCTTTTGCATATCTTGTAGGATTCATTTTATAAAAGAAATAAAGATTTACATTTTGATGATAATATTTGATATTGTTCCTATTAAATGATTTCATTGCCAAAGGGAGTTGCTATTTACATTGCAAAGTTGCTATTTGCATTGGATCTATATCAAGAAACTCTCCAACAGGGATAAACTAAGAAAGAATAACATTTTTAATAAAAGAATTGGTAAAATTTATTTGCTAATCACAAATTAATTGAGAATAATATTTAGGACTGCAAAGATGCTTGATCGACGATCGTTAACTGACTGCAAAAGTACGTTGCTAGTCTTTTCTTTTTTGATAGCAATTATCGCAGCTTGCTCAACGGGATACTATTCTGCTCCAAATACTCAAGGATCTGCGACCTGCTTTTAATGCACTTATCCGTGTCTTTAGTGCTCTTATCAAAACGCATCAGTTGCTTGTACCAAATATGATAGCGGCTATACAAACAATGGTACGACACTTTGCAATAATACCTATTACTACGATGGCTCAAACTGCGTTACTTCATGCAAAACCGGTTGTTCGGCTTGCTCAAGAGGAGACTACAGTCGCTGCACTGCTTGTTCAGCTGGCTTTACTCAATACGGAAACACCTGTATAAGTTTAGGAGATTTAACTATAGTCATCATGAGTTTTGTTATAATCTTAGTAGTGATCCAAGTTATTTCTTTTATCATGAATCTAAGAAAGAAACAAAAATCATCAACTTTGATGCATCAATAAGATTGATTTAATGAAAAACGAAATATTATCATCAAGAGTTCTTAAAATTATCCAAACATTATTTCTCTTTTTGTCATTCCCACGAAATTTTTTACTATTTACATTGGTTCTATATTCATGCTCCTTTTTGGGGATTACAGCAATAATTCAATGTTATAAGATAGATATAAAGCAACTTTCCAAGAGGATGCCGCGAAGAAAAAAATAATTTATTTTAGCCAATGGGACCGTATTTTTTTTTTCAATAAAAAGTATTATTTTAAAAATATGATAAAATCTAAGATTACAATAATTTCTTATACTTAAAACTTAAAGTAATGGGAGCAAACAATTCATCAACAAAGAAGAAGGTCAAATAAATAGAAAAATTTTTCTATTATCATCAATAAATCCCTGAGTTATGTTAATTTCAATTTTGTTCGCCTTCCAATTAAATGACTATTAAATTCACAGCAATGATTCCAAAAACTATTGTTTAATAAATTGGAAAAAATATACAAAAGGAAGTATTAGCTAATTATCCAGACACAAAATTTCATATTTAGGAAAAAGTAATGGAAATCGAATAAGCTTGTTCTTTGTGCGGAAAAGAGCATACAAGATGCCTAGGAGGTCTAGAACCGTTTACTGTTTTAATTGTGATAGGCGGAATTGCTCTTTTTGCTTTGGGAACAATTGCATATTTTTAGATCAAGTATCACACTCTCAAACATCTTTTTGATTATATGAAAAAATTATGGTTACAACTTAAGTGTTTTGTGGGATTTGATGCAGAAAGATAAAGAAGATGGCATTAGGTTCAAATGCTAATGGCAAGACTTACTCAGTAAATGAAATAAGCTCAGGAATAAATGGATAGATATGCGACAAGTTGATTTGATTTTTTCATAAATTATTCTTCTCCAAAAGACATATTTTTCTCAAGTTTATAAAAATAAGACTCATTATTAACATTATCTCCGTCTTATTTGACTTATTTTGCGCAAGTTTCTATTCACATTGTAAGGTTCTATATTCATACCTTTTTGGGATTATATCAATGCTACAATGCAATAAGATATAAGGAACTCTCCAACAGGGATAAATCAGAAGTGTAATAAAAAATAAACTATAAAATATATTATGTTTACAACAAATTTTCTTTTTATTAAATCACAAATGAAAAAATGAAAATGAAAATGAAAATGAAAAATGAAAAATTTGGTTGCGTGTATATGAAATGCTTTTAATATTAAATTTAATTTTTTTCAATAACCACGTATTTATCTGCATTAACCACAAATTCAATGCAGAACACGACATTCAATTAATTAACTAATATTGGAGAAGTCATAACATTCAAATCTCTCACTCTATGAATGAATTAATTCTGTTAATGTGGACTTATCAATTCTATTTATTTATGCAACTAATATTATGCTTAAACCATAATAATAAGTCATCAAATAATTAATGACCAACATCAGTAATAAGAGTCAATCCTCCCCATGCCAGGGAGTAAGTTCTCTAAAAATATTCCCTTAAATTTATTCTGCAGTTGCCCTGCGAAACTGGTTGCCTTCTGTTTTATTGCATTTTGATATTTATATCGGCAGCTTAGCCATTATTTATTCATATATTTCGATGTTAGTCTTTTTATTCTCACTCAAATTGCTGAGTGCTTTTATTTTTAGCATCACTTTATTGTCATTGCATACTTACAGCATCATAGGCTTTGAATCTATTCGCAGATGACGTAAATTGTGCAACACCGTGACATTATGATTTTTGCTTTGAAAGAAGGGCTTGGTATTTGATCGGCAATCACGTTCATGCAATCGACTCATTTGATCAGTATTGAAAGATTGTTCCGGATTTGTTTATTATTTTTTGGGAGAGAAGGAGCGAGTGTTAGAATTAATCTTATTCCAAATTTCGCTCTTATGTTTGAGGGTGTGATACATATGCCTCCTAGATAACTTTATCTTCATCTTCTCCCTAAATTTTAACTCTGCCTCCCCTCTGGCAACTTTTCTCACTTCATCGAACGTATTTAATCTTTCTAGCACCATAAA
>Ga0302185_10002029_pt1 | contig 13632 bp, 12 predicted proteins | sample II_Bog_E1_1_FD_200231 | JGI IMG/M metagenome (GOLD analysis project Ga0302185, IMG submission 200231) | Peat permafrost microbial communities from Stordalen Mire near Abisko, Sweden - II_Bog_E1_2 | ecosystem: Environmental > Terrestrial > Soil > Wetlands > Peat | place: Sweden: Abisko... | reverse complement strand
TGAATACAAATTTTTTGACGATGACTACCACAAGCTTTATGCATCCGAAGAGCGGGTAGCCACTCTGTCAAAATGGTTTGCCGGCATCGCAATTTCCATTTCGTGTTTAGGCTTGTTCGGCCTTTCCGCATTTGTGGTGCAGCGCCGCCGCAAAGAGATCAGCATTCGCAAGGTGGTGGGCGCATCGCTAAGCCAGCTGGCCACTATTCTTTCCGTCGATTTTCTGAAGCTGGTGCTGATTGCATTTTTAATCGCCGCACCGCTTTCGTGGCTGGCCCTGCGGCAATGGCTGCAAACCTTTGCTTACCATGTTTCGATGAATATCTTCAACCTGGTGATACCCGGCGCGGTTATTTTGATCATTACCATCGTAACCGTCAGCTTTCAAACCGTAAAAGGGGCACTGGCTAACCCGGTAACGGGTTTAAGGAATGAGTGATTGGGTAAAGCGGCATTTCTGCACTTTTGAGGGTTTGGGTGTGGACAATTAATCTTTGTTTTCGGTAAAGTGCTGACACTTAGCCGGGTGTGGATACTTCCCTTCATACTTATGTCCATTTCACCCCAGGTATGCTATCTTTGAAAATGCAGCACCAGGAATTTGTGCCCCCGGAAGAGCTGCGGGATACCATAAAGTGCATTTGGTACAACAGCCGGGATGCTGGTGAATATCAATCAGGCTTTGAGGTGCAACCCGATGGCTACGCTGAAATTATTTTTCATTTCGGTACTGGCTGCAGCATTGTCCATAATGGCGGCTTGCAGGCTTTGCCATCACCGTTTATGATGGGGCTGCTTAATCAGCCCATTGCTTTTTACACCCAAAACCGTTTTGAGGTGATTGGTATCCGATGCTTTCCCTGGACCGTGTTCGATCTGCTGGGACTGCCCTCCGGTAAAGGCGGCGTTCGCATATTTGAGCATCCTATCGCCCGGCTTCAACCCGCGTTGGGTGAGTTGATTGACGCCGGCAGGATAGATGAGGCGATAGCGCAGGTAACACAGTATTTCCTGGATGCACGTTCGGGCGTTGCTGTTGACAGCATGCTATCCAAAGCGGGCGTTGCCATGCGGGACGCCAAGGGCGTCATGCCGGTTAGCCAGGTAGCGGCGGCGGCCCATGCCACCGTTCGTACATTGGAACGGAACTTCAAGCAATCTTCTGGTTACACAGTTAAAGATGTGTCGGGCCTGATGCGCTTTGAGCAGGTACGGAACCGATTATGGCTCAATCCCGAATCCAGCCTTGCCGGCCTGGCCCATGAACTGGGTTATACCGATCAATCCCACCTCAGCAGGGAATTCAAACGCTATAGCGGCACTACGCCGGCGGCATTCGCACGAAAAGCAAAGAAAGGAAAAAAGGCTGTAAGCAACGATTTTGTCGCGTTTGTACAATCCTGACATAGGGGCATTCCGGACTTTTGTGCTTTCTATCATCAAACATGAAAGCTACGTTCGAAAGCAAAAAATTCGCACAAAAACCAAACTTCAAAACGAAGTCGAAAAAAAACAGATTGTGGATCATTATAGGGATCGTGTCGTTGAATTCTATCGGACTGTCTGTAGTGCTGCCCCTTCTGCCTTTTATAGTGGGCAAATACCTTCCCGCCCAACAGGTTGTTTTTGGTATGAGCGCACTGATGTCGGTATTTGCTGCCTGTACTTTTTTTGCCGCTCCCGTTTTTGGGGCATTAAGTGATAAATTCGGACGGAAAGTCATTTTGATCATCAGCCTGATGGGCTCTGTCATTGGCTATGTTTTGTTTGGAATTGGGGGCGCGCTCTGGGTGCTTTTCCTTGGGCGCATTATTGATGGGCTTACCGCCGGAAATATCAGCACCCTATTTGCCTATATATCCGACAGCACCGAACCTGAGGAAAGGACCAAATGGTTTGGCTATGTCGGTTCGGTTATGGGAATTGGAAAATTGGGAGGCCCTGCATTGAGCGGATTGCTGGGAAGTATAGCACTTGGCCTGCCATTTTTTTTTACTGCCGCGTTGATATTCATTTCCGTTTTGGCTGTGTATTTTTTGTTGCCTGAATCTTTGGCTCCCCAAAAAAGGACCAAACATTTAACGCTCAACAGCTTTAATACCTTTTCGCACTTTAAGGATATATTCAAGCTGAAAGCTGTTAAATTATTGCTAATACCGGGTGTGCTTTTTTATGTCGGCCTGGGTATTTTCCAGTTTAATTTTATCATTTTCCTGAAAGATATTTATAGATGGGGGCCGGCAATTATTGGCGGCTTGCTAACGCTTGTTGGTATTTGCGATATTGTTACACGGGCAATGTTATTACCGTGGTTGTTGAAATATTTTAAAGAAAGAGCTATCGGGGTGGCTGGTTTAATTGGCCTTGGAGCCGGCTTAGGGCTGATACTGGCAAGCATATACATACATTCGGTAATTGTTATTTCACTCGCAATTATATTTATAATCTGCGGCGAAGGCTTATTCGATCCAACGTATAACGGCACACTATCGCAATCGGTTGACGAAAGTAACCAAGGAAAATTGCAGGGTGTTAATCAAAGCCTGCAGGCGGCAAATAATATGCTCATTCCACTGGGGGCAGCGGCCATCTATTTTTATAGCCCGGGTATATTATACGCAACGGCGACATTTGTTATAGTGGCAGCAGTTATTATCTACGCTAAATTTTTGCCGCAAAATGCTCCTGTCCAACGCGGCGCGCGAATGCCGGACAAAGATGATGCGCGCTGACTTCTCGTGCCGGCGGTGCCAAATAAATTTCAATCAAAACTTATTCCTATTGATAACCTCCATAAACCGCTCCCTAAACTTTTCACTGACGGGTATGCGTTTATCGGCGATATAAATATGGTTATCCTCAATTTTGCTCAGCTGCTCATAATTGATAATATAGGAGTTGTGCACCCTCATAAACGGCAACTTCAGCTGCTCTTCAATATCCTTTAGCCGGCGGTAGATGAGCAGTTGTTCCTGGCTGGTGGCCAGCCGCACATAATCTTTCTCTCCTTCGAAGTACAGGATATCTTTTAAAAGAATCTTCCGGAATATTTTTCCTGATTTCACGAAGAAAAACTCCTGCACCTGCTCAGCATTTGGGAGTTGTTCGGGTTCGGGTTTTAAAAAATGCTGCTCTATTTTTTGTACCGATGCCAAAAAACGTTTTAACGTGATCGGTTTCAGTAAATAGTCAATCGTTTCAAAAGCATAACTTTCAAAAGCATATTCGGAATAAGCGGTGGTGAAAACAATTTTGGTGCGCGGCGGCAATAAGGTCGCGAGTTCCATCCCAGTAAGCTTTGGCATATTGATGTCCAGGAAAATAAAGTCAACCCGGTTCTTTTTTAAAAAGGCCAGCGCTTCCAGGGCATGATAACATTTCGCCTTAAGGGCCCAGGTAGTACTTTGTTTGATCAGCAGTTCCACCAGGTCGACAGCGTCGGGCTCATCATCAATAATTATGCAGCTTAAATTCATTAAAGCGGGATTTTTAAAAACGCGGTGAATAATTCGCCTTCGCCATCAATGGTCAGTTCAAATTTGTCGCCGTATAACATCCGGAGTCTTTTGGTCAAATTAATGATTCCGAATCCACCCGGTTCATCGCCGGGTTCCGGATCAGCCTTATGGTTACTGGTTTTAAAAAGCAAGAAATCATTTTGCTGTACCAGCGAAATAGTTACCTGGTTTTTTTTCCTGGATTTGTCGATCCCATGTTTGAAAATGTTTTCAACGAAGGTCATAAGCAGCATGGGTGGAATGCGGAGTTCCGGGTTATATGCTTTCTCGAAATTAATGGTGGCGCCGTGCCGGATACGAATTCTTTCAAGCTCCATATAGTTTTCAATAAATGCCACTTCTGTGGCTAACGGCACTTCGTCCTTTGGGCTTTCATCAACAAAATAACGCATAATATCCGCCAGGCGTTCTATCAGGCCTGCTGCCGGCGGATCAACTTTATAAACCCGGTAATAAATGCTGTTGAGGGCGTTAAAAAGAAAGTGCGGCTGAACCTGCGATTTGAGCAAATTAAGCTCGGCCTGGCTTTTTTGCAAAAGGATTTCCTCTGTCTGTTGTTTTAAAGTGAAATAGGCAATGAAAATGCGAAAAACCAGGCTGAGGACATAGATCAGGATAAGCCCCGGCACGTAGGCCAGTAAACCAAGCAAATCGACCTGCTCTGATTTCGACAGAAAATACTTGTAGAGGATGATGCCTGCGTAACCCTTTAGCATTCCGGTTAAGATTAAAAAGATCGCTACTGAAATACCGTACGATACGAACCTTCTCTTTTGATAAAATACCGGGTATAAGAACAGGATATTTCCATATATAATGATTGCATACGACGTTGTGTTGACCACCGTGTTAATGACAGATGTCGGCAAACCAGCCATCGGCAGCAGCGAAAAAAATAACAACAGCAACACGGCGATCCATATCAATACCTGGAGTTGAGTAGTACTGAGTGCCTTCCTCCATATCTTCATGCTCAAAAATACTAACCTTTTAAGTCTTCATACGCAGTTTTATGCGGTTGGGCTATTATTCTCTGCAATTGCCCTAAAAACCAAGACGGTTGGGTAAAAAACCCTGAAAAACCCATACGTCGAATAAATAGCATTTTCCGTTGGAAATAAAAGTGTAGCCGTCGAATAGATTATTGAAGCCGGTTTGCAAAAAACACCTTTGATCATCAAAAATTAAAATAACCCAATCATGAAAAAAGTAACCCAATTGTTTGCAGTGCTGGCATTAGTTTTTGTCAGCAGTTCAGTATTCGCTCAATTTACGCAATCACAAATGGTAGCCGAATGGCAGCGGGCAAAAACATACACCAAAGCCTACCTGGATGCCATGCCCGAAGAGGGTTATAGTTTTAAACCAACGCCCGAGATCCGGTCGTTTGCGCAGCAAATGCTTCATATAGCGGATGCAAATTATGTGTTAGCTACTGTAGCATGTGGCAAACCAAACCCTATTGGTGAAACACTTGCCAATGATGGCATGCTTGAAAAAACCCCGTCACCAACGAAGGAAGCCACCATTAAAGCGGTAATGGATAGCTACGATTGGGTAATCAGCGCCCTTCAAAACATGACGCCCGATCAATTGCAGGAAACCACCAAGCTTGGCAAGCACGAGATTACACGAAGCGGTTTATTCGGAAAGGCATTTGAGCATCAAACCCATCAACGCGGCCAAACCACCATTTACCTGCGTTTAAAAGGCGTAACTCCGCCGGCGGAACAGCTGTTTTAGTTAAGGTGGCCGGATGTTAGCGCGTAACGATTGAACAAACACCATCGTCGTCAATTACAGGGTCCCACCTTGCCGGGACGCCTTTGACCATCAAAAACCAGTTCATGAAATTACTTCCATTAAAAATAGCGGCAATCAGTTTATTTATGCTGATTGCCGTTAAAGGATACGGCCAGCTCAATATAAAAATATCCGGAATGGTAGCTGATTCGCTGACGCATGAGCCTATCCAGTTTGCGACTGTTGCCTTATTAAATCAGCAAACCAAAGCCCCTGTTAAAGCAACCCAAACCGATACAAGCGGCCGTTTCATGCTTGAAGATGTGCTTGCCGGAACATTTAGCCTTCGGGTAAGTTATGTTGGCTATGGTAATATCTTTAAAGAAAATATACTGATCAATTCCGAAACCGGAAACTTAAATTTAGGTACGCTCACGATGAGCGCATCAAAGAACAGCTTGCTAAAAGAGGTTGCTGTTACCGCTAAAAAGGAGGCATTACAAAATATCGATGGTAAAAAGGTGTTTTCGGTTAACCAGAGCCTGGTGAGCAAAGGTGGTAACGCGGCAGATTTGCTGCAGAACGTGCCAACCCTGCAAATTGATGTTTATGGTAATGTAAGCCTCCGCGGATCTACCAATGTTAAAGTGCTTGTTGATGGAAAGCCTTCCATAATTGCAAATGGCGACATTACCCAGCTACTCCAATCGATACCAGCCAGCGCAATTGAAAGCATAGAAGTGATTCCCAATCCTCCGGCTAATTACGACGCCAATGGCGAAGGTATTATCAATATCATTCTAAAAAAGAACAGCAGGTCCGGATTAAACGCCTCCGCGGATATTGGCGGCGGCACCAACGCTAACTACAATGCCGATGCCAGCCTGAGTTACCAGAGCGGCAAGGTAAACGTATACGGGAACTATGGCCTCAAAAATGGAAATACGCTCACTACCGGGATGCAGAGCTACACTTTTTTAAAACCGACTGACTCCGTTGTGCATACCACTGAAACCTTCCCCTACGTTACCCGGAACAAAATACAGTTTGTAAAAGCCGGTATTGATTATGCGCTTACGCACGAGAGCACATTAGGTGTATCCGCCAGTTTTAATTCGCGAAATACGCACGAAAATCAGTTTTTAAGTTTTACTGATTATTCCGCAGCTGACGCCCCTATTGAGTCCTTCAACCGATTTAATACCGTAAATAATAATGGCAACAGTTATGAACTGGACCTCGACTATAACCTGCGTTTTAAGAAACCAAAAGAAGAGCTTGCGTTCAACTTCGCCTACGCATACGGCAGTTTCACGGAATACCAGCAGTATACAACCCGTTATAACCCTGTCAATGGCGTGCAATCAACCAATATCGATACACCGTTAATAAGCGATACCAGGCATAAGTCCACTAATTACAATGTACAGGCTGATTATGTTTTACCGGTTGGTAAATCGGGTCAATTCTCGGCCGGTTACCGCAGCCAGATCACCCTGGGCAATAATGATCAATACGCTTATAATGCTTTGAGCACCGGCGAAACGCCGCTTTATGCCCTTACTGATCTATTTAGCAGCAACAACCAGGTTAACGCCGTTTATTTGAACTATAAGGACCAGGTCGGCAATTTCAGCTACCAGGCAGGTGTACGAGGAGAAGACAGTCACACCGACGCTACCTTTATGAGTTATAATGCAAACAATATCTTATTTGCTGCCCCGGTAAAAGTGCCCGTTAAAGGAATTTACCCAAGTGTGCTGCTCACCGAAAAGCTTGAAAACAACAGCCAGGTGCAGCTCACCTTTACTAACCGGATTTCGAAGCCATCGGTAAGGCAATTAAATTCCACAACGGATTTTTCCGACCCGACAAATTACAACAAGGGTAACCCGGGTTTAATACCGGAAAGCGTTACCGACCTGGAATTAGATTATACTAAAACCTGGCAAAATATATCCTTTACCTCCGGCATCTATAATAACACGATCAATAATGTAATTAAATCTATTCAGGACGCCCCGGTTAATGATGAAACAACCACGATGCCCGAAAATTTAAAATACTCAATTACCACGGGGCTGGAGCTAATCGGCCACTTTGACCTTATAAAAGGATGGGACCTGACCGCCAACGCCAATATTTTTGACCGGGATAATGCTGCGGCCCCGCAATACGGTATAACGGCCAACAACGCGATCAGCTGGAACGCAAACATCACCAGTAATGCAACACCTGTACAAAGGCTGTCCTTTCAAATCCGCGCAGATTACCAGGCTTCGGATTATTTTTTGCAGGACAAAAACCAGGCGGATTGGGGGATGGACGCCGCTGCAAAGTATGACTTCGCCGGAAACAGGGCTTCGCTGAGCTTTAATGCCAATGACATTTTCAACAGCCGGAAGCGGACAATTTTAAGAAGCAGCGATGACCTTTTAATCAATTTAGAAGTTCACAGAATAAGCTCCAGGGCTACGTTTACATTTTCATATCGCTTCGGCGAGGGTTCCGGTGCTTCAAAACACGCCAAACAATTTAAGCGGATCGAGGATGCCTCTTAAAAGTCAAGTTAAACAGGAGCATTCGTAAGTTTAACAGATAAAAAATCTCCGGTAGTTCTTTAAGGTCAGTTGAAATAAATCAGGCACTAGGAGGGTGCCTGAGATTTTTGCGTTTTGTTCCGCAGATTGCAAATCTGTTGTTGTTCCCTGCTGAGATGGAGTGGATTGGGCTGGTTATTGACAACATTAACAGCAAAAGAATATCCCCGTTAAAACCTATATTTACCCTATTGTAAACCCAATAGCCTGTTTGCCAAGCATTGCCCTTTTTATCGACTTAAATAAACCAAAGGTTATGAAAAAAGTATTTTACCTGCCGATTTTGTTATGCGCGCTGTTGCTTTTGAACTCCCCCAACTCCCACGCCCAGGGAACACCCGGCCATGCGGCCTGGAATAAAGTTTTTGACAGCGTTGCCGCCAATAACCCGCTGCCTGCTTTTTATGTGGCCTGTGTGGATAAAAAAGGAATCAGCTACCGGTATGGGCACGGCAACGAGGTTTGGACCGCCCCCAAACCGCTGGACGAAAACAGCATCTTCAGGATATACTCGATGACGAAGCCGCTTACCGCAGTCGCCATGATGCAGCTTGTGGAGCAGGGTAAAATCAAGTTGGACGACCCACTAACCAAATGGCTGCCGGAGATGGAGGAGATCCCTGTTTTAAAAGATGACGGTACCTTAGTGCAGGCAAGCAAACCCATTACGCTGCGGCAATTGCTTACCCATACTTCGGGTTTTGCATATAATTTTTTTAACGCCAAACTGGCCAAATTCAAAAAACCCGCCGACTGGAAATATAAGGACTACCCCAGGATATTTGAGCCGGGCGAGGGGTTTTACTATGGCACCAGCCTGGATTGGGTGGGTAAGCTGGTAGAAAAAATATCGGGAGAAAGCCTGGAGGCCTACTTTGAGGAACATATTTGCAAGCCGCTGGGTATGGACCGGACTTTTTTTACTGTGCCCGATTCGCTGATAAAAAATATCGTTTCGTTTGGGGAGTTAAGGGGCGGCAAATTTTTTAACGACACCGCCGAGCGCTTAAACAGGTCGGTATTGAAGCCGAAAGAGTTTAGTGGGGGCGGAGGCCTGTTTAGCACCGTGCACGATTATGCCCGCTTTGTGCAGTGCATATTAAATAACGGCACGCTGGATGGCAACAGGATATTAAAACGGCAGACCATTGATACCATGGGCAAAAACCAGATCGGCAACCTTTGGATCGAGTTTGACGGTTCGAACCTGCTCCCTTACCTGGCGGATAAAAATGCACGCGGCATTGGCCATGACAAGATGGGCATTGGCTTTGCCGTGGCAGTAAGCGGCGCCAACGGCGCCCCGCCGGGCAGCTTATACTGGGGCGGTGTGGCCAATACGGATTTCAACATCAACCGTAGACAGGGCCGCGCCATGCTGTTTTTTGCCAACGTGCTGCCATTCGGTACAAACTATGCCGAAAGCATCTATTTTAAGGCGGAGGAACTGTTTTATAAGTGATTAGCTGTCAAAACGTTTGTTAAGGATGAGTAAACGGTCGTGATTTGGAAGCCGGATTCTATTTTATATATTTATTGCACCGAAAATTTAAAACGCCATTAACCTTATGCGTTCATTTAAAGGCCTTTGCCTGATTATCATTGGCATTTATGTTATTGCCCAAGTAATCAGTATTATTATACTCCTATCTGGGCCTAGAATCGTTACCGTGTACCGTGAAAATTACCGGGAAATAAACACGGTTATAAAACCTTATCAAACGGAAAACACCCCGATTGAAGTGTTTGAAATGCGGGTAAAACCCAATGGGTTTTGGGACGAGCTTTTGCTGACCCGAGATGACGAAAATGTTCTGGTGGATATTTTTAAAATGGCGTCGGGTCTGGTGTTCGCCTGGTATTTTTTTAAACAGGATTATGATAACATTTTTTCAAATCGGAGCAGGGACCTATTTTTCGCAGGCTTGTTTTTGTGCACTTTTAATTATATTACTTTCGGAGTCGGGGCGGATCATACCCGGGATTTTTGCAGCGCTTTATTCGCTCCAAAAAAAGGCGACGACACTGCTGAAATTTATTTTAAGTCGCAAATCAAGAGCAATACCATTACCCACGATTATTGGATATACGTTTGGGTGCCGATGATACTAATTAATTTCTATAAAACTTTTAACCGGCACCACCAAGGTAAACCAGAAGAAGGCTGGTTTGGCGAGGATGTTTTGGAAGAAAATAAAAAATTAATAGAATGAAAGCGCGTGAAATACTGAAATATATATCCCGCGAAAACAAGGACCGCTGCGATTTGAGGTTTACTGAAGTAACATTCAATAACGGCGTTGTGTATAATGGCCACTTATTGGCCGCCGACCAGGATTTGGAAACGGCTTTTATTGTAAACAAGTGGCGTTACCGGCACGAAAACGGCAAAATACTTTACCTGAACGGTTATGATATAGCGCAGCTAACACCCAAAAGTGCCTGAAGGGGCATGGAAGCTAACAACGCCACGTTTTCACTAAAGTTATTGCTATTTTTACAGCTTCAATAAACCATAATTATGAAAAAGAGCTATTCCATTAAAGTATTCGCGTTGATCCTTGTGGGTATGATGCTATCGACACTTTCAAAGGCGCAGGACACCGCCAAGGCAAAACGCCCCAGCCCGCCGGCAATGGCCGCCGGGAAGATAGGCGGGGCAAATATCCTGATCAATTATTGCAGCCCGGGTGTAAAAGGCAGGAAGATATTTGGCGGCATGCTCAAATACGACACCGTTTGGCGGGCCGGCGCCAACGAGGCCACCATCTTTCAAACCGATAAGGATATAACCGTTGAAGGTAAAACCTTGCCAGCTGGAAAGTACAGCTTTTTTGCAACGCCGGGTGAAAAGACATGGGTGATCTGGTTCAATTCGGAAACCGGCCAATGGGGCGATAAAAAAGGGGGCGCCGCTAATATGGACCCGGCCAAAACTGTTCTGAGTTTTACCGTGAAAGCCAAAAAACTAAAAGACCTGAAGGAGCGCCTGGAATATTATGTGACGGATAAGGGTTTTGGCTTTAGTTGGGAGTATACAGACGTGTTTGTAAAGGTGAAATAGCCATTCGATGGACGCTTTACAGAAGAGCAGCCATTTACAGGAAATACGGTCGCATATCCGGGCGCTTCGGGGCAACGTGCCTTTGCACCGCCGGGAATCAAAGCGCGTATATTCATTTTCTGCTTTGCCCTTTGCTGAACAACTGGCGATTTGGGATGAACTGTGGCGAACCGAAAACAATTTCTGGCTAAGGCTGCATGCTTTTTTCTTTTTAGAACGGCGCCTCAAAAAAGAGAGCGAATTGCTGGAAATGTGGCCCATTATCGTCGGCTGGCAGGAACACGTGGACGATTGGGGGCTTTGCGATGCGCTGGCGAAAATCTATACTAAAATATTGGTTGTTGCGCACGACGAAGTTTATGCGCAGTTAAAGACCTGGAACCGCGACGAAAATCTCTGGAAACGTAGGCAGTCAGTGGTTTCGCTGTTGTATTACAGCCGCACAAAAAAGCAGCATCCATCATTCAATGAAGTTGAAGCACTAATTGCACCCCTGCTTGGTGATAAAGAATACTACGTACAAAAAGGCGTGGGTTGGTGTCTGCGCGAATTGCATACGGTTTACCCCGCAGCAACACTACGCTGGTTAAAAGCCCACATCAGGCAAATCAGCGCCATTGCTTTCACCATCGCCATTGAAAAGATGGATGCGGCAACAATACAGGAAATCAAGGCACTCCGTAAAATCAAATAAAACCCATAGCCCTTGCCTTATTTAAACATTGGCGGATGCTTTAAATTATACCCCGTAAAATCCTGGTAAGCTTTTGCAAAAGCCAGCAACGTTGCCTCGCCAAAATGTTTTCCTATAAAACTGATGCTGGCCAGCATGCCGTTTTTGAGTACTCCGTTCGGTAAAGTGACGGACGGATTGCCGGTGAGATTGGTGATCGCCAACTGGTCGCCTGTTTCAGGCGGGGCGATGATGATGTCATATTGATCGATAAACGGGTCCATCTGTGCCATGATCTGATAACGCAGACGACAGGCATTTAAATATTCCACTGCCGGTACAAAGCGCGAAGTACGGAAGGTGTTTGGCCAGCGGTCCTTGCCCTGCTGCACCATCAGGTCGTCCCGGTTTGACCGTGTCAATTGGTCAAAAAGAGCAGCCGACTCTACCCCGATGATCAGCGACAATGTTTCATCACCATGCAGGTTGTCGGGGAAATTAATGCCGGTTACCGTGGCGCCCATTTTTTTAAGCGTGCCCAGGGTTTGTTTTTCGGTGCTGGTCTCGCGCAAGGTGTCGATGTAGTTTTTGATGTAGGCTATCTTTAGTTTTTTGATATCGACGCTGCCGGTATAGTTAAAAGCGAAATCGATGGCCGAGGCATCTTTATGGTCGGTGCCATGGATGTAGTTAAAAACGATGGCGTCTTCTTCGGCCGACCGGCAGATGGGGCCGATCTCATCCGATGTCCAGCAAAGCGCCATGGCCCCGGTGCGTGCTATGCTGCCATAAGTTGGCCTTAATCCGGTAACCCCGCAGCGCATGGAAGGATCGACAATGGAGCCGTACGTTTCTGTCCCGATGGCAAAGGGCACAAGGCCAGCCGCCGTAGCCGATGACGAGCCCGCCGATGAACCTCCTGAGCCTTTGGTAATATCCCAGGGATTTCGTGTTAAACCGCCGAACCACACATCATCTTCGGCCAGTTCGCCTAAGGAGAGTTTGGCTACCAGCACGGCACCGGCGGCTTTCAGTTTTTTAGCCACGAACGCCGTTTCATCAATCACCTGGTCTTTATAAGGCGGCGTGCCCCAGGTGGTATGGGTGCCTTTAACGGCAAATAAATCCTTAATGCCGTAGGGAATGCCCTGCAGCGGTCCGCGGTAAATGCCTTTGGCCAGGTCGGCGTCGGCTTTTTTGGCTTGTGCAATAGCGATGGTATCGGTCAGTTCAATGACGCAATGTAAAACCGGGCCGTATTTTTTTAATCTTTCAATGTAAAAGCGTGTTAGTTGCTCAGAGCTGATCTTTTTGTTTTTGATGAGCGAAGCCAGTTGCGGGATACTGTAAAAAGCAAGGTCGTTGATGTTTTTTGGCACTTCGACATTCGCGGGGATGTTAAAGTGAACGGGCAATTGTTTTTTAGGGACCATCAAGCCCGGCAAGTCCACGTTGAACGCCATCGGCAGCGGCACATCATTTTTTAAATTAAGGCTATGCAGGTAAGTATACGTTTTGATGTTGTTAGAAAGAATAGTCAGCATCGAATCCCGCTTTGCTTCGCTAAATTGCAGGTCATCCATTTTCTCAGCCGTCTGGATCATTGCCGGGGTTACGGTTTGCTGGGCCATTAATTTGCCTATGAATAGAGCAGTAAGCAGTGTGGTAAAAGTTATTTTTAGCATGGGTTGGGTTTATTGAAGATACTACCGTGTTAATCGCTACACGTTGCCTCTAAATTAGTAATTTGCAGTAATAAAAAAGCCCCCGAATTGGTGGAGGCTTCTTTTACTTTGTGTTGAGGATCAATTATACAATTTCCCGTAATACTCCTGCACCATCCGGCCCGAATCAAATTCAGGGGCAACGTCTTTAGCCGCTCTCCGGATAATTTGGTGCCACTTCTTTTTGTCTTTATAATACATCGGCAATACCACATTTTCCAGTTTGTCCATAAGGCTACCCGCTTCCCGACCGTCCGTTTCTTCATGCGAAAGGTCTTTATCCGCAGGCTGTATCACAAAGCAATTTTCA
>Ga0302185_10002023_pt1 | contig 13653 bp, 9 predicted proteins | sample II_Bog_E1_1_FD_200231 | JGI IMG/M metagenome (GOLD analysis project Ga0302185, IMG submission 200231) | Peat permafrost microbial communities from Stordalen Mire near Abisko, Sweden - II_Bog_E1_2 | ecosystem: Environmental > Terrestrial > Soil > Wetlands > Peat | place: Sweden: Abisko, Stordalen... | reverse complement strand
GCCTCAGCCATAGCCATTCCAACCGCGGTCATAAATCCTTGTCCCAGCGGGCCGGTAGTTGTCTCAATGCCGGGAGTCAGCCCATGCTCAGGATGGCCGGCGGTAATACTGCCCAACTGCCTGAAACTTTCAAGGTCGTTCATGGAAATGTCGTACCCTGTAAGGTGCAATACCGCATATTGCAGCATAGAAGCGTGCCCATTGGACAGCACAAAACGATCCCGGTTAAACCATGCAGGATTACGCGGATTATACCGCAAATGCTTCATCCACAATGTAAAGGCAGCGGGCGCCAATGCCATAGGCGCACCTGGATGCCCGGAATTCGCCTTTTCTACTGCATCAATTGACAAACAACGGATGGCGTCAATGCATTTTTCTTCGATTGTCATTTAGTTCGTTTTTTTTTGATTTACCGGAATTGAAATTAATTCATTTCCTTTGATTATATCACATCCATTTTACCAGGTCGAAATCCTGCCTGTGCGGTAAATTTTCGTTTTTAGGAAAAACCCGGAACGCATAGTCAAATACGCCTATCTGCTCCATCCTGATGATACATTCAAGGGTTACATCCTGCCCTTGCATGTTTAATATTGAAAACTCTTTCACAAAATATCCTTCCGGCAAAGTGTCACCTGAAATGATGATCTCAACACCAATATCATTAATAGACATTTCGCCGATATTGAGCACAATTTTGATACTGATCTTATCTCCAAGGAGGCCTTTGAAATTTTCTTTTTCAGGCATTTCTATAGCAATTACCCGAATTTCATTCCAATGCGATAAAATTCTCTTTTTCCATACGACGATACTTTTTGCCAACGAATAATGATCGGCCTTCATCCGGTTTACACGTTCATAAAGTTTAACGTAATAATTGTCGTTATATTCCTTAAGCACCCTCCGCATATTGAACTGGGGCACTATACTTATCAATGACGTCTTTATTTTTTCAACCCATTTAACAGGGATTTGTTCTTTATCACGATCGAAAAATAAAGGGACTATTTCGTTCTCCAGTAAATTATATATGGTTTCGGCATCAAGCTGGTTTTGAAGTTCATGGTCTTTATAAACAGGGTCTTCGCTCAACATCCATCCATTGAGCCCGTTATATGCTTCGCTCCACCAGCCATCAAGAACACTGAAATTCAAAACCCCGTTCAGCGCCGCTTTCATGCCACTTGTACCGGAAGCCTCTGTATGCCTTTCCGGCGTGTTGAGCCATACATCTACTCCCTGCACAAGGAGCCTGGCGACATCCATGTCATAATTTTCAAGGAAAATAACCGAATTCTTAAATGCCGCATTGCTTGAAGCATCAACCAACTGATTGATCAAACCGATACTTTCATTATCCATCGGATGCGCTTTCCCGGAGAAAATAAATACCACAGGTTTATCAGTATTGGCAATGATCTTCGACAGCCTTTCAATTGCGGTGAACAAGAGCCCTGATCTTTTATAAGGCACAAAACGCCTTGCAAAACCTATAATAAGCGCATTTTCATTCACATTGCTTATTATATTAAACGTCCTTTCAGGGTTATTTCTTAAAATAACATTGTGGACTAATTTATTTTTTATGGCCGTTATCAATTCCCGCTTCAACTCAAGCCGGATATTCCATATTTCCTTAGCAGGCACGCCGTCAATTTTCTTCCAATACTCCTTATCGGAAATATCGGAAGAATGAGCCATCCCCAGCGCCGATACACAAAATTGCTGCCATAGTTTTGAGGCCCATGTACTATAATGAACGCCATTTGTAATTCTATTGATATGCAGTTCACCCGGTTTAAAGCTCTTCCATAAAGGGCCTAATAAATTCCGGGAAACTGCCTGATGAAGTTTGCTTACCGCATTTATTTCCTGTGATAACCGGGCTGCAAAACAGGTCATGGAAAACAGTTCATTATGATCATTTGGGTTCATCCGCCCTAACCCGATGAATTTCTCCCAGTCTATATTGAAAATACGGGTATTATCAGCAACATATTTTCTCAGTAATTCTTCACTGAACAGATCATTGGCTGCCGGAACTGATGTATGCGTAGTAAACAATGTTGACGCTCTCACCACTTCCATCGCTTCTTCAAAAGAAAGGTTCTCTTCTTTTACCAGGTTCTGGATGCGCTCAATACTTATTAAAGAAGCATGGCCCTCATTACAATGATAAACATCAGGTTTTATCCCCAGCGCAGTTAATGCCCTGATGCCTCCCATACCCAGCAATATTTCCTGTTTCAGCCGCGTTTCCCGGTTCCCGTCATATAGATAAGCCGTAATACTCCGGTCTTCATCAGTGTTTTGCTCCAGGTCAGTATCCAGTAAATACAATGATACCCTTCCCACATTTAATTTCCATATTTGCACAACTACTGTCCGCCCGGGGAAAAACAAATTTATGGATACAGGCGTGTTATCTTTTTTTGTAACAAGGTGTATCGGCAGATTTTTAAAGTCCTGGGTATCTGCTTCAGCTAATTGTTCCCCACGCACCGAAAATTTTTGCCTGAAATAACCCTCTTTATAAAGAAGGCCAATTGCAACAATATTCAAACCCTCATCACTGGCTTCTTTAAGAAAATCGCCGGCCAGCACTCCCAATCCGCCTGAATATAATTTGATAAAGCTGCATAACCCATATTCCATACTGAAATAAGCAACATGCGGATTCTCAAGCTTAGGGGACGATACATACTCATCGAATTTCTTTTCCGCATTATTTAATAGCTGCAGAAATATTTCATCCTTAGACAGTGCTTCAATTTTTAAAAATGACAATTGGCGCGAGAAAAGAACAGGATTATGGCAGCATCTGTCCCAAAGCGATGCATCAATATATTCAAATACCTCCTCCGCTTCGTAATTCCATGACCACCAGATGTTTTTTATAAGCTTTTTTAACCCAGCCAATTCTTTCGGAAAATCAGCCTCTACTAAAATGCTTCTCCAAACCGGATTTGACCCGGTAACTGCCTCTTTAAGGGCAATGGGTTCTACCTGCGGCTTATTGCGAAACTGATCTTCCCTATCCACGCTTTTTTTTAAAGCAAAATCATAAGCCTTTTCATATTCTTCAATTAATTTCTTCCACAAAAAATTCAAACTCGTATTGTACGCATCTTCTCTTGCGTTAAATAACTCTTTTTCTGTTTTCCTTGTAAAATCAAGGATCATTTCAGATACTTCCGCTACTACTTCTTTATCATTGGTATCTGTTCGCGTAATTATAGATATGCCAGGCAGGTTGGGTTTAAAATCCTCAGCGATCTTAGCGCCGAACCCCGAAATATTTGTAGTAACAGATGGAATATGATAAGCTATACTTTCAAGTGGCGTATAGCCCCAGGGCTCGTAGTATGATGGAAATATTGCCATGTCAAACCCGATCAGCAGATCGTAATAGTGCATATTAAATATACCATCATTCCCATCAAGATAAACAGGCGCGAAAATAATTTTAACCTTGTCATTAACTGAATTATGCAGATCTACCCTTTCAACCTCTTTAAGTACGGGGTCATTTTCCGCGCCTTGCAAAGAATGGGTCAGCACTTCATTTATGTTTGGGGCATTAAAATCGGGTTTACCAATTCTTTCTAATAAATCTTTACGGGGGCCGGTCTGATGAGCAGGTACGAGGATAATACCTAAAACTGTTTTATCTAATTCCGTGCTTTTTTCCAATGCCGCAAGACTGTCAATGAAAATATCAATGCCCTTATTTCTATATTCATACCTGCCGCTGTTTATCACCAACACACTATCTGCGGGTATGTGCTGGTTAAATAAGCTTTCCGCAACGCTTAAAATTTTACGGCGTGCATCAGCCCTGTCTTTTTCAAACGAATGTTCATTGGGTAAAATAGAAATATCAAATCCGTTAGGCGTAATCACATCAGGTTCTTTACCTAAAAATTTAACACACTCTTTTGCAGTGATCGCGCTAACCGTTGTAAAACAATCAGCAGTATTTGCGGCAATTTTTTCTAACGAATTTTTTGAAACAACGTTAAAATCGTTTGCCGCCTTTTCAGTTACAAAAGAATCAAACAGGCTATAAAACGCCACTCCGCTTCCTGCTATCGCCCTGCCCAGCACCGTGGCATGTGTTGTGAAAACCGTAGCTACCTGGGGAATATTCTCCTCAATATATAATATGCCTGCACCGGTCATCCACTCATGAAACTGGGCAACTATCTTATCGTTGTTATTGAGGTGATGATTATAGAAACATTCAATAACCTTGGCAGCGGCATATCCGAACAAAGCAGGCTCCATATAATCCCATCCGCCGCTTAAAGAATCTAACTTGAATTTGATCCATAGGTTAGTAAATATTTCATTCTTCTGCGTGAAAAACGGGGTAAAATCAACGAGGATCACGATAGGGTTCCCCGATATTTTCCACCTCCCTATCCTGATCTTAAGCCCTTCGTTTATAGCATGGTCTTTCCATGGTTTAAAAAGAGTAACATCCTCTATAAATTCGGGGGCATTACCGCCTTTCGATACATCAGGCCCTATCAGTATATACTGATCTCCATATTGTTCCTGCAGTGTTTTTGCCTTGGTTGCTATTACGGTATGTATTCCGCCTACTTTGTTACATACTTCCCAACTTACCTCAAAAAGATAATCAGGCTTTAGCAATTCAGATGGTTTCATTTGTCTTAATATTTAAAAGTGATCAGGCTGCAACCGTCTTGCTTATAGCTTTCCTTTTCATGCTCGAGACCGCCGCGGGGTTAATGGCAATTTTAACTTTTTTCACTTTTTGCTCCAGTAATTTATCAATTCTCAGGGTAAAATCTGTCAAAACGTTCATATAATTTATAAACGCATCATAAGGGCTGTTATACGGATTGAAGTATTTATGCACATCCCCGTCTGAAAAATACTTGGTACACATATAGTAGAAATGGTCGCTTGTTTGCAGGTACAGCCAGTCTCTTTGAATGCTTTTATCATTGCATGCATTAACTTTATTTTCCAATGCATATAAGGTATCAAAAGCATCGTCCTGCAAGTCATTGCCAAGCCACGCCGATAAATCTCTTTCCTGGTCTGCCCAGGATACCGGCAGGGGCATGGAAAGCGGCGCTACGGCCTCCAGGAGGTGAATATTTTCAGAAGGTGTAACAAACTGATAAGGGGAACCTTGCAAAACCTTTCCCGGCAGCGCACGCAGGAAATCAAATATCCCCGTAGAATGCCATTGATGTTCACCAAATGTTTCATAATCCATAAACAGGTTCACAGTTTCTTCACGCGCAGGTATGGAATTAAGCCACTGAACATATTTTTCTGAAGTGAGCGGCCATTCCGGCCAGCTTTGATTTGAAAAACGGAAGGCTATATCATCACTCAGCCGGTAATTTTTAAGTAACAACTTTAATTTCGGGTTGCCGGGATTATAATAAAGGTAGTTGGGGCTTTTCCAGTCAAGTGTATGGTCTGCCCCTTCTGCAAGCATACCTTTATAGCCCATAGATGCTACCATTTCACCTATCCAGTCTGCATATATCAGTTCCGTATTTCTGAAAACCTTTGGTTTTTGCCCAAATAGTTTTTCTATTTTTTCGCTATGCTTTTTTACCTGCTTTATAAATTCTTCTTTACTTTTTAATGCAGCAAGCGAATGTGCATAGGTTTCAGCAAGAAACTCCACGCAGCCGGTATCTGCCAGCGCCCTGAAACTATCTATCACTTCAGGCATATACAGCTCAAACTGCTCAAGCGCAGTGCCGGATATAGAATAGGTTATTTTGAAATCTCCCCCATGATGCCTGATAAGGTCGAGCATCAGTTGGTTAGCGGGGAAATAGCAATTCTTAGCCACTTTCCTCAGAATAGTGCTGTTTTCATGATCATCAAAATAGTCGTGGTGGTTACCAATATCAAAGAAATGATATTTCCTTAAACGGAATGGCTGGTGAACCTGGAAATAAAAACAAAGATTCTTCATTGTATTGATTTTAATTGTTGCTGGTATAACTCTTTAACTTTTTTTGCCTGGATACCCCATTTAAGGTTTTCCATTTCTTTTTTGCTTTCACGCACAAACATTTTTGAAAGCCCTTTGAACCGGGTCAGCGCATATATGGCGTTTGCCATTGCATCGGTGTCCCAGAAATCAATTTTCACTGCATGTTTCAGCACTTCTTTTACACCAGACTGATTGGAAATGATCACCGGGATATCTGACCTGACAGCCTCAAGCGGTGAAATACCAAACGGTTCTGATACGGATGGCATTACATATACATCGCTCATGGCAAATATCCGGTCCACATCCCTTCCTTTTAAAAACCCGGTAAAATGAAAATGGGACGATATGCGCAGGCCGGCGGCCTTTTTTATCATCCTGTTCAGCATATCACCGCTCCCCGCCATTACAAAACGGTAGTTTTTATCTCTTGCCAATACCTTAGCCGCCGCTTCCACAAAGTATTCAGGCCCTTTTTGAAAAGTAACCCTGCCTAAATAGGTAATGATCTTCTCAGGAAAAGCATCCTTGTCAATGTATGTAGCATGTTCCGGTTTATTATGCTCCGTGGCATTATGGATCACCACAACTTTGTCAGCAGGGATATTGTACCTGTTCACAATTATTGCTTTAGTGAATTCACTTACGGCAATAACTTTATCTGCCAACTGCATTCCCTGTTGCTCTATTTCAAATACATGTTGATTTATATGTTCGCCCGACCGGTCAAATTCTGTTGCATGTATATGTGCTATAAAAAGCTTGCCGCTGATTTGTTTTGCCAATACTCCGGCAGGGAAAGATAACCAGTCATGCGCATGGATAATATCGAATGAATTGTCTTGCGCGATCTGTGATGCTACCAAAGCATAATTCCATACTTCGCTCATCAGGTCTTTTCCATATTGCCCGCTAAACCGGAAATGCGAATAAAACGTACTTTCTCTTTTTTGAATAGTTGTTTTAGTTAACGTTGCACTGTATTGCCGGAATTGCTCATTGTCCAAATAAGGAACCAATTCGGAATTTAGTCCGTAATAAGTGAACTTTTCTGAAAGAAACTCGTTGGCAAGCGAATACTGAGGCACCTGAATACTATCTGCGCTTATCAGTTGTATGTTTCCGGTTGCTTCATCTCCAAACGCTTTCGGGATTACAAACATCACTTCCATATCATTCTGCAACAGCCCTTTGGTAAGGCCATAACAGGCTGTACCCAAACCTCCGGATATATGCGGTGGAAACTCCCAACCGAACATCAACACTTTCATACAACACTTATTTTATAAACTGCTTCGTTTTTTGTATTCTTTGCCAGCAAATAATCTATACGCAATAATTCCGCAACACTCCATGCCTGAGCAACTGCGCCAACAGGTTGGTGCGGATAATCACCATTATAGATTTCGGGGATGGTATATAGGCAAGGATCCTCAATCATTGCTTTACAATCATTGTGGATTTTTTCAATCTCCGGAACTCCAGCCGAACCGTATTCACTCATATACGCTTCCCCAAAATGGCCCAGCAACCACGGCCACACCGTGCCTTGATGATATGCAAGGTCCCTTTCAGCCTGGCTGCCTTCACATTTACCTTTATACTTTTCGTCTTCGGCAGATAATGTCCGCAACCCCCTGGGCGTAAGCAATTCCTCTTTTATAACCGCAAGTATTGATCTTCTTAAATATTGCGGCACCGGGCTGTATGGCATCGACAACGCAATTACCTGGTTAGGGCGTATAGACCAATCAGTAACTCCGTTGTAAACACAGTCAGCTAAATAGGTTTTGTTTTTATCACTGAAAACCGTGATAAATGATTGCCGGACCACGGCAGGATAACTTTCCCATTTTGCGGTAAAATCATTGTCCCCGGCAAGTTGGGCAACTTCGATACAAAAACAGATTGCATTATACCACAGCGCATTTATCTCTACTGCTTTACCGGTTCTTGGTGTCACTGGTTTACCGTTTACTACGGCATCCATCCATGTTAATGCCACACCATCCTGGCCGGCATAGATCAAGCCGTCGCTTTCCATCTTTATGTTGTAAAGCGTTCCTGTTTTATAGTTTTCAAGTATCTCTGTTAAATACCTGCCATATTCACCCCATATTTTTGAGTGCGTTTTTGTAAAAGTGGCATATTGCTGTATAGCCCATATAAACCATAGCGAAGCATCAACAGAATTATAGACCGCATTCCCTCCCCTGCCAATATTTGGCAACAATCCATTCTTCAGATCAGTCAGTGATGATTTTATTACTTCTCTGAATTCCTGGACATGCCCGGTTACCAACAACAATCCCGGCAACGACAGGAATGTATCGCGGCCCCAACTGCCAAACCAATAATAACCCGCCTTTATCTTTACCCCATCATCGTTTTTAATGATAAATTGCTTTGCTGCATGAGTAAGGCAATCTTTTTCGGTATGGAGTACAGGCTTCTTCTTTAAAGCATTGGTATATCGGGTACTTAATACTTTGGAATTGCATTCTTCCAACCCTGCATACACAACCACTTTATCTCCTTTTTTCAAATTTAAACTAAAATAACCCGGCACAAACAGGTCCTCACAAAAATCATACCCCCGCTTTTGCTCCCCGGAATACTCAATATTGTAATACCAATCAGGCGCCGGAATAAATTCCGCCCTCATGGAGGTCTGAATACAGGCGTGGGCATATTCAGGATATAACTGCACCTGTATGCCATTGCTTATCACATTGTATTTTTTGTTTGCAGTTAAATTGGCTCTCTTTAATTCATGTACCTTTCTAAAGGATAAAAAAGGCGATAAATTTAACTGAATTTTACCCGTAGCGCTTTCAACAACATACCTGATCAATACTGCATCCTCATTTTCCGGCGCCATTATCTCCTTAGTTAAAACACAATCGTCAAGATAATATACCCATTTAGGCACAGGGCTTCCAAAAAATTCGTTGATGAATTTATATCCTTCCGGATAAACGGTACCCGGATATTTATGCGTACTTATTTCGTAGGTTGTTTGTTTATAAATAATTTTTTCGTCAATAGCCGAAATGATGACGTGATCATTGTCATCTATTTGTGGCTGCGGCGCTATAAATAATCCATGATATTTTCTCGTATTACACCCGGCTATTGTCGAAGCACTATAAGCGCCACTTCCGCTTGTTAATAAATACTCTTTAGTAAATGGCTTTTCAGGGTCATTCATAAATTCTTTATCAAAAAAACTGCGCACCATAATTATGAAAAATTTATGCAAACTCTGAACCGGAAAATATTATTACGATGATTCATATCAGCAAGCTACCTGATTATGGTTACCCCTTGGTTAAACCCGCATTAATACTGTGTTAAATCCTTCTGCTGCCCGGAAAACCAACCTGGGCTTAACAGTAAAATTAATCTGGGTTAATGCACCACCAGGTAAATCATCTAGTCATATTATTAAACGAAAACACCTTTTCATGCATATTCCCAGGATAATAACCACCGAACATAAATTTTCTGTTTGATACTTTCACGAAAAATTCGTGCCAAGGCAGGAATTACAACAGATACGGCTGGTTTTTACACAAAATTTAGCATTTTGGCTCCTGGAAAAATTATACAATTACATAACATGTTACGTAATTGACATAATATCTTTAATAACGTATTTTGAGGAAGTTAATTGTTAATCAGAAAAGTTTTGTTTTTATATTTCCAGGCGTAGCGGGATAAACCCGGTGGTAATGGTGTGACTGCAATTTTTCATCTTTACCGGTATATTTCAGGCGATTCGGCAAATGCATGATCAGCCCTATATGCGCATCAACCTTTTGCCCTGCATCCGTCCCAAACCAATGTGGATGTTTGAAATCGGATTGCAGGCGTATTTCACACCATTCTTCTCCGGCACTAAATAATCAATGAGTTGCTATTTCTTCGTAGTTGCCCTGTGCATGAAGTAAAGCTTTTGCATTTTCCACCTCATCTTCATTTCCCTGGGCGACCACTAAGAATTTACCGGCAACTAAAGCGTCGTGGTATTTTTTAGCTATATCATCTTTTACGCCTAATGAAGCAATTAAAGTAACAATACCACCCCCCATAATACCAAAATCAAAACCCGCGATAGCGCCAATGATAGCGCCTGCCCCATAAAGAAAGCCCAGGCCCGGTATAGCAAAGAGGCCCACACCGGTAAGAATCCCTAAAGCAGTGCCGGCAATTGTGCCTATTTCAATGCCCGCAGGTTTTATAGGGCTTACCGGCATATCATGCATTTTTTCATCTAGCTGCTCGGTCACCAGGAGGCCCATTACCGTTAATTTTGAAACCGGGTGCCCGGATTCTTTCAATTTCAGAATAGCCTCCAGGGCAAGGTCGTGGCTGCTATATATCCCTATTGCTGCTTTCATAAAATATATTTTGTTTAAAAATCTCACTCGGGGGTTCCTGCTTGCCTGTCTTATACAGGTTAACCACCGGCATAAGGTGATCACCGGCGGTTTATTAACTTTTGCTAGTTTGAGCCAGTGTTACCCGGCGCATCATTGTGGGGCTCAGTTACTGCTCCAGGTCTTCATTTGTTTCGCCACCTGAGAGAGGGAATTCCGTATTAATTTTACCTAAAGCATTTTCAACCCAGTTGCCATGTTCATCGTTATCACCAACTATCCATTCTCTCGCTTGCTGCAGTTCCGAATTTTTGAAAATACGGATTTCATACGGCATCAAATGACCGAAAAATTTCATCGCATTAACCCATGGATGATCCGAAACAAATGCGACCTTGTCCCATGCCGCTGCATGTTTCATTCCTATTTTCGCATCATCAAACATGGCGCCAATTTCAAAACCTTTAAAACCGGTTCCCAACTGGTATATCATCCCTATCTTTTTATTTGTTTTTAATTTACCCTCTATGGCGGGAATTAAAACTGATTCGTAATCCGAAGTCGTTACTTCCCCTTCGGCAGAAACGCCAAGAACATTTCCTGGCAAATCATTCATGATCTTTAACATAGTTTCCTCATTTCTAAATGAACTGTGATACTTCTTGTTTTTTATTGTCCGTTTACCATTTATGCTCATTATGCAATACCACCGCTGAATCAGGTGTTATTTCATTCACCAGTGCATAGTGCAAAGCGGCTGAATCCGCATAGCCGGTATGCGTTTTAGCATACTGTATCTGGTCTGTAACTTGTTTTGGCGGCTGCACATTCGAGCAACTGCATAGCGCAATACTGAACAGGAGTATTAAATAGGTTTTTTGCATTTTCATTTGTTTTTATAAAATACTATTTAAAAAACTTACTTACTTACCGGCCTGCCCGTAAGAGGTGGCATGTTCATCGGGGTACTTTCATTTATATTACGTTCGTCATTCTTTCGGGCACCATCATCCTGCGGGCTCGATAAACCCTCATAAGGCAAACGATTATCAGTCGCAACACTATTACCAACCCTGATGAAATTTACATGGATATAATCGTTCCTGCCGATGCCATAAATTGTGTTCATATTCTCTGCATCAGGGTATGATTGTTCCTGCGGGGCGGTCATTACCGGATTTGCCTGCGTGTAGTCCGTAGCTACAGCATAAAACTGGTATGCGGGAGCCTGGTCTCTATTCACATCTGCAATAGTAAATCCAGGGTGGGTAGAATTTTCACGATCAGGCATCTCGCCGCAAATAACATAGCCGGAATTATTTTTGCATACCTTAAAGTTTTCAGAGTATTTAGTATTGTAACAGGAGACGCCTTTTTTGTTTGGAGATCTCCTGCAAACTTTGGTTGACGTTGTTTCGTGAAATTTCAGATTGTTTTGCGCCTGCGCACCTGAATAAGTTAATCCGATTATTGTAAGCGCGGTTAATATCTTTTTCATGATTTTTTGTTTTTAACTGTTAAGAAAAATAATTATCAAACTGTGAAATGAAGTACGAAATCATCTTGATGATAATCGTAGAACATGGTTTTGATTTTTAATTGTTTAAAAAAAGATCCCGTCACGATAGTTTAATATCTTTCAGCAATTTCCCGTCCTGCTGAAAATACAGGATATGTTTTTCTGATCCTCTTTCCACGCTGACTTTATAAAATTTCAATTTATCCGAGTCTTTATCTCTGAATATTTCCTCCTTGTCATTTCCTATTTTCCATGTTTTGTATTCGCTATTGTTTATTGCAGCTGATATTGCATTCGGAAGAGCCGAATTATACCGTCTGTGCGTAACTACTTTTTCCCCGGTTTCGGTATAAACGGCATAATAAGGCACATTATCTTTTTTGAATTCCACTAAATAATTTTTCGCATGTTTAGGAGGGAACAAAAAGGGATCATATTCTTCCCAGGACTCCCCGGCAAATGCAGGGTCGAAATCATACCATTGTTCATTAGCGGGCACATCGTATTCTTTAAACCACTCATACGTTACTTTTCTCGGCACTTTATTTTTATCAAGCAGCGCATGTTTTTTGGCTTCTACATTACCGGATATTGTGCTCACCTGCCCAAAAGAACTCGTTACAAAAAATGTAAGCAACGCACACCCTGCTATTATTTTAACGTTTAGCTTGCACATAACTTTATTTGCTATAAAACACTAATAATATTGTGCCATTGAAGAGATTATATAATAGATACCTTCGAAAATTGGCATAACGTTGCGTTTTACCGGCTTAAAAAAGTTGGGTCGCATATTTACCTCTCTTTGTGTGCAATTTTTTAAGCGTCATTTGATATACAATTGCCATTAATACTGCATACGGTGTAAAAACGGGCACTTTTAAAAAATGAGCTTTGTGCCCTTTAGCTTTATATCCTCATGGCTTTGGGTGTATCTTGTGCTCAACCTTTGTGATCTTTGTGGTGAAAATTTAATGCACCAATTTATCCCGTGTTAAGTACAGTATAATGTATTGCTGCAAACGTGGTCATACCCGGTATGCTGCAAAATCATTCCTGATGTTACCTGCTATTTAGAAAAGCGATTATATCCGTCAATTCCTTTTTACTGAGGATGCCGCCGTAAGCAGGCATATCCGCGCCGCCGTTAACGATCCTGATCATCATCTCACTGCTGGAAAGCCGCATAGCGGCATGTGTCAGGTCAGGCCCTTTATATCCGCCGTGGCCTTCAATCGTGTGACAATACAAACAACCTTTCCGGTAAAATAAATCAGCCCCGTTTATCACTACCGTATCCTGGGAATGAATGACAGCCTGGCTTAATGGCTTTGCATTAAAACGGGGGGACCATGCAGCCTTCTCTCCCAAAAGGAGCAGACTGAAAACAAACATAAGCACAGCTATAGTGCCAAATACAGCCCATGGCCGCCTGATAGGGCTACGCTCACCCTTGATAGAAATAAATGGAACAGACAATAAAATGAGAATAGTGAGCAACGGGCCGGCAAACATAATAACAGATTCAATTTTAGGCGGCATCAAAGCAAACAGGGAAAATACAGGAAGCATATACCAATCCGGTGCAGGAGTTACATAGATAGCAGCAGGGTCAGGGGGCAGCGTAAGCTCAGGGGGGCCAAATATAACAGCCAATGAAATAACAGCGATAATAGTTGACGCGCCAAACAACAGGTCGCGCCATGCGGCATAAGGCCAGAAAGGGACTCCTGTCTTTTGCAGCATATCCT